>OFLW01000082.1_pt1 | contig 61314 bp, 54 predicted proteins | sample 1541061 | NCBI WGS metagenome assembly OFLW01 (sample SAMEA4413045, study PRJEB24355) | metagenome | biome: human; feature: gut; material: faeces | place: United Kingdom | collected 2010
TTAAACTTTGGTAGAAGTCTTGAACTCCTTATATTTACATAACTATTTGCCTCTATCACTATTATGACACGAAACCCGCATGTGGGATCATAAACCTTATTAATATTTGTTTTTCCTTCCATTACAAGCCTTGCCAAGAGTTTTGATACTGTTTGTGGAGTGAAAAATTCTCCTCCAGATTTACCTGCATTGCTGGCATAATTTGATATTAAATATTCGTAAGCATCGCCAAAGGCATCTATGTCGTTATTTTTAAAATCTCCAAAATTTATTTCTGCAATTCCTGTCAATATATCAGAAAGTCTTTTGTTTTTTTCTGCTACTGTGCCTCCTAAACGGTTGCTTCTTGTATCTACATCTTCAAAGAGTCCTTTTATATCATCTTCAGATTGAAAGCCTATGGCACTTCCTTCAATGTCCTTAAATATATTGGCTAAATCTGTATTGAGATTTTCGTTGTCCCTTGCTTTTTTAACTACATTTTCAAATAATTGACTTGGCAAGATAAAAAATCCCTTATCTTCAACAGTGTCTGGTCTAAAATCTTCTTCTGCTTCTTCATCGGAAATTTTAGCATAATCAAATTCTAAATCTCCTGCTTCATGTTCAGCTTTATTAAAAAATTCTGTAATGTTTTCAGAAATAAATCTATAAAATAAAATTCCTAAGATATATTGTTTGAAGTCCCAGCCATCTACTGCTCCTCGAACATCATCTGCTATCGCCCAGATTTTTCTATGTAGCTCTTGTCTTTGTAGACTTTCCTTATTTTCTTTTATACTATCTGCCATTTTTCTACCTCACTTTATTTTGTTACCTTTTATAATGTCTTGGATTATTTTATTTAATAATTATAAGGTTTTCCTATTTTATAGAATACCATTTATATTGTTTCCATTCAAAGATTAATTTCCCTTTATTATTCTTTTACTGTACTTTTTAATAGATTTTAAAAAAAATTACAAGAAAAAACTGCCGCTTGCACGACAGTTTTCTTTCTTTAGATTTTAAAGATTAAGCATTAACTTTTTCTTTTTCTGCTTCAGCTTTTTTAAGCTTTGCTTCTTCAAGTTTTGCTTGTCTTTCTTTTTCTTTCTTTTCTTTTTCCTTTTGTTTCATTTTTTCCACTCTTTCAGGATATTCGCAATAAATTGCTCCTGTTGGACATTTTGAAACACAAATTCCACAGTTGATACATTTATCATAATCAATTGATGCTAGGTTGTTTTCTACATGGATTGCATCCTTAGGACAGTTCTTTTCACAGATTCCACATCCTATACAACCAATGCTACAATTTGTCCTTACAACTTTTCCTGGATCAAGTGATTTACATTCAACAACTGTTTTTGATTTGTAAGGTCTAAGTGCAATGATTTTTTTAGGGCAAATGTTGATACATTTCATGCAGGCAACACATTTTTCCTTGTCTACTACTGCTACGCCATTTACCATGTGAATTGCGTCAAATTCACAAACACTTACACAAGTGCCACCGCCGCAGCAACCAAAGTTACAAGCTTTTGCACCTTGTTGATAGTCTGAAATTAATCTACAATCCACTAAATCATTGTAGTCATATTTATTTTTTGCCTTGTTGCAATCGCCTTGGCAAAGTACACAGGCAACATTTCTTTCTACATTTCCTGCATTAACGCCCATTACTTGGCTGACTTTTTCAGCTGTATCTGCACCACCAATTACACAACCATTTACTGGTGCCTTTCCATTGGCAATGGCTTCTGCTAAACCATCGCAACCAGGAAATCCACAAGCTCCACAGTTTGCTCCCGGCAATACATCTCTAACTTCAGCGACCCTTGGATCTACCTTTACATAAAAAACCTTTGATGCTATTGAAAGAATTACTCCGAAAAATGCTCCTGCAATTCCCAAAAACAAGACTGGGGTAAGTACTGTACTAATTTCCATAATTACCTCCTATACCAATCCGCCGAAACCTGAAAATGCAATTGCCATTAAGCCTGCACTAACAAGTGCTATTGGAACTCCTTGAAGTGGCTTAGGTACATTTGCAAGCATTAATTTTTCTCTTAGAGCTGCAATTAATACTAACGCAAGTGTAAAACCTACTGAAGCTCCAAATCCGCTAAATATTGTTTCTATTAAGTTATATCCATTTTGAACATTTAAAACTGTTACACCAAGTACAACACAGTTTGTAGTAATAAGTGGAAGATAAACACCCATTGCTTGGTAAAGTGAAGGTGATGATTTCTTTATAAACATTTCTACAAATTGTACTAGTGATGCAATTACAAGAATAAATGCAATTGTTTGTAAATACTCAAGTCCAAATTTATCTAATACAAAAATTTGAATTAGCCATGTGATTGCAGATGCAAGTACAACTACAAAGGTAACGGCAACTCCCATTCCAAGGGCAGTTTCTGTTTTTGAAGAAACACCTAAGAAGGGACAAATTCCTAAGAATTGAGCAAAAACATAATTATTTACAAGTATTGTTGAAATTAAAATCGTTAAAATACTTTCTAACATTAGTCTGCCCTCCTATTAAGTAACATTCTAAATCCTGCAATTAAAAATCCTAAAAGTATGAAGGCACCTGCTGGAGCTCCCATAATTCCTATTCCTGGATAAGATTCTGGTAAAATATTTACATTAAATAGAGTACCATATCCAAAAAATTCACGAACAAGACCCATTGCAAGAACTGCAATTGTATATCCTACTCCTGTTCCTATTCCATCAACTATAGATGGGATAAGTGGATTTTTATAAGCAAAACCTTCAGCTTCCCCAAGAATACAGCAGTTAACTACGATTAGTGGTAAGAAAATACCAAGTGCTGCATAAATTGGTTGTGAATAAGCTTGAAGTATCATTTGTACTAATGTTACGAAAGTAGCAATTACTACGATAAAACAAGGAATTCTTATTTTATCTGGGATTATTTTTCTAAGTGCAGATACAACTCCATTACTCATAATAAGTACGAAAGTAACTGCAACTCCCATTGCCAATGAGTTTGTTAAGTTATTTGTTATAGCCAGTGTTGAACAAAGCCCTATAAGTTGCATGAATACGGGATTGTTTTTAAAAGCACCGTCTAAAAATACTTTAGATAATTTCATTTTAAACCTCCTTATTCATTCTTTAGAACTTCGTTATAAACTTTAACGGCATCGTTGGAACCTGCTAGAGCACCCTTAGATGAAATTGTTGCTGATGTAAGCCACATAACTTCATCGTCAGCCTTTGGATCCTTTGAAAGTTTTAAAGGACCTGTTGCAGATTTTCCTTCGTAAGATGGATAATATTCATCAGTTGTGATTCTTGAACCAAATCCACTTGTTTCACCATTGGAAATATTTCTAAATCCTGCGATTTTATCTCCATCAAGTAAAAATCCAAGAGCATTTACCATAGCTCCACCATAACCATTTGATTTAACATTTACACCATATCCAACAACTTTGTCGCCTTTTTTTGCAACAAATATTTTTTCTATGTTTGGATATTTTTCTTTTATTGAATTTAATTTTTCTTGATCATATTCTTCAAAGTTATCGGCATTATCGCCAAAGATGACTTCATATGATGCAAGTGTATTTTTTAGTTCAGTTTCTGCAATTACTGGAGCAGTAAAACTATTTACTACTGCCAAAAGTCCTGCAGATAGGGCGCAGAAAACTAAAAGTATAATTCCAAATTTTACTGGTTCTTTCATTTACTTCGCCTCCCCATATGCACTTGTTACTGTAAGCTTGTCAATTAAAGGTGTTGCAAGGTTCATTAGACATATTGCATAGGAAACACCTTCTGGAAGAGATGCCTTTACTCTTATTACTGCTGTTAAAATACCACAGCCAAGGGCAAAGATTATTCTTCCCTTTCTATTAATTGGGTTTGTTGTGTAGTCAGTTGCCATAAATATAGCACCTAAAAGCAAACCACCTGCTAAAAGTTCATAAGGAATTACATTCATAGGAATACCTAAAATTCCAAGACAAACTGCAGTTGTTGCAACATAAATTACTGGAATTTCCCAAGAAATTACTTTTCTAAATACTAAATAGGCAAAACCTATTAAAAGTGCAATTGCTGAAGTTTCTCCAATTACGCCACCAATATTACCAATTAACATATCCTTCATTGCTGGTAAGTTTGAAAGATCTCCACCTGCAATAATTTGAAGTGGTGTAGCATAAGAAACTCCATCCATAGTTGATGCTGAAGTTGTTAAACCTTGTTTTAATAATTCTGGTGAAATATAATCAGTGATTTGCTTAGGCCATGAAGCCATAAGTACAAGTCTTGCAGCAAGAGCTGGGTTCATAAAGTTAAATCCAATTCCACCAAAACATTCTTTTACTATTAATATTGAAAAAACGGATCCGAAAGCTGCCATCCATAGTGGAAAAGATTGAGGCATATTTAGTGCAATCAAAATTCCAGTTACTACAGCAGACAAGTCCTTTATTTGTACAGTCTTTTTAAGTGCAGTTTGAGTTACATACTCAGTTGCAACACAAGCTACTACACAAGTTAGAATAAGAAGAAGTGATCTTGTTCCAAAGAAATATACAGAAGCAATCATTGCAGGAACAAGTGCTATGATTACATCAAGCATAATCTTTTGAACTGTATCATTTGATCTAATGTGAGGAGCAAGTGACACGAAGCGAGCTTCATTTACTGTAATCGGATCTTTAGTTATTTTATTATTTTCCAAATTGATCCCTCCTATTTCTTTTGATTAGCTCTGATTTCTCGTTTAGCTAATTTAACAGATGCACTTAGATGTCTCTTTGCTGGACAAACGAAGGAACATATACCACATTCCATACATTGGTCAGCATGTAAGCTGCTACATAAATCAACATCGCCCTTTAAAATTGCATGATTAATATCAGTTGGATTAATATTTGCTGGACAGTGATCTACACATCTTGAACATCTAATACATGGAGATTCAATTCTTTCTGTAACTTCTTCTTCAGTGAAAACTAAAATACCTGAAGTAGTCTTTGTAACAGGTGCGTCAAGACTAAATACTGACTTACCAGTCATAGGACCACCACAAATAATTTCTTTAAAATTTTCCTTTACTCCACCGCAGAAATCTAAAATATCTCCAACAGGAGTACCTATTTTAACGAGAATATTCTTTGGTTCTTTAATTCCAGAACCAGAAACAGTTATTACTCTTTCATAAGAAGGCTTTCCTTCTATCATTGCTTCATAAAAGGCAAGAGTTGTACCAACATTTGTTAGGAAAACTCCAACATCATTTGTTACACCATTTTGTGGAACAATTCTTCCAACAACAGCTTCAGAAAGTCTCTTTGAATCACCTTGTGGATATTTTGTTTGACATCCAACAACTTTTAGGTGACTCCAACTAGGATTATTTCCTATAACTTCTTCCATTTTAGCAATTGCATCTGGTTTATTTTCTTCAATTGCCATGTAAGAAACTTTTTGATTGTAAAAATGTGAGAAAATATTTAAGCCTTCTAATATCTCCTCAGTTTTTTCTAGCATAATTCTGTGGTCGCAAGTGAGGAAAGGCTCACATTCTGCCCCATTTATTATACATTCATCTAGGGCTGGGTCTTCACCTTTTAATTTTGCGTGAAGTGGGAAACCAGCACCACCCATACCAACGACTCCCTTTTCTTTAATAAAAGGAACTAAATCGTCAATTGGATGATCCTTATAATCTTTAAAAGATTTAAGATCATCTGTCATTTCATCTTTGCCATCGTTTTCTATAACGATACAATCACAATACCTTCCATCAGCTGTATACATTTTTTTAATCTCTTTAACTGTACCTGATACAGAAGAGTGTATAGCAGCTGATATATAAGCATCAGAATTACCCACCATTTGTCCAACTTTAACAGAATCGCCCTTTGACACAATTGGTGAGCAAGGTGCTCCAATGTGTTGTGACATAGGTATGTAGACAATCTTAGGACTTGGCATCCTCTCAATTGCAATCTTTTCTGTCAAAGTTTTGTGTTCGTCCATGTGAACTCCACCTACGGAAAAAGTGAGATTTCTTGAACTCATAAAACTTCACCCCTTATTCGGCATAAGCCTAATTTTTTACCTTTTGTTATAATTATAACACTAAATTTAATTAAAGTATATGATTCTACTTAAAAATTTAAGATTGGGAAATCTTTTACAATGTTTAAAAGTAGTCAATCTTAAATTTATCTACTTGCAATTTTTTTTAAGAATTTTTATTTATCTTTTTTTATTTTTATTTTGTTTGTAATTTTATTAAGCATAAAAAAATTCTCACGACTTTTTATCGTGAGAAAAATTTTATCTTTATTAATTATTTTTTAATTATTTCTTTCATAAGGAAGTCCATCAGAGGATGGTGCTCTTGATCCCTTAACAAAGACAATTAATACAATAAGAGTAATTGCATAAGGAATCATTGAAAGTAAATTTGTGTCGATTTTTATGCCTATGGAGCCTAGGAAAACTGATAGACCTTGGGCAAAACCAAATAATAGACAGGCAAGCATAGCTCCTTGTGGTCTCCATCCACCAAAAATTACTGCAGCAAGGGCAATAAAGCCTTGACCTGATATAAGTGTCTCTCTGTAATTTGAAACTACTGCAAGAGACATGGATGCTCCACCTAGTCCTGCCAAAAATCCAGAAGCAAGGACGCAGATGTATTTTATTTTGTAGGCATCTACACCAAGAGTTTCTGCTGCCTTAGGATATTCACCTACTGCTCTTATTCTTAAACCAAGTTTTGTCTTGTAAAGAATAAAATAAACTATAAATACAAGGACAAAGGCAAGATATACTGAAACATATTGTGAAAAAACTATGTCCAAAAATCTTGTAATGCCCTTTCCAGATCCAGTCTTAAATACATTGGCAAATAATACTGGAAGTTTATTCTCGTAATTAATGGACTTTGACATGGCAGCTCCATCAAAGAAAAGTCTGCAAAGGAAAAGTGAAAGTCCTGGTCCAATTAAATTTATGGCAATACCACTGACAACATGGTCTGCTGCAAAATTTATTGTAGCTATGGCATGAAGAAGGGCGATTAACATTCCCCCAAGTCCACCACACAAAAAAGCAATCCATGGATTTCCCACATAATATCCAACAATAGAGCCAACTACTGCACCTATGGACATCATTCCTTCAAGTCCAATATTTACAACTCCTGAGTTTTCAGATAAAACTCCACCAAGGGCTGTATAAATAAGAGGGGCTGAATATAAAAGTGTAATTGATAAAATACTTGCTAAACTTAAAAGTGGACTATTCATTTGCTCCTCCTTTATTTACCTTGTCGGGATCTTTTTTTGACCACTTATTTGAGAAAAATCTAATCATATCTAAAAGTTTTGGCATTGCTATAAATAAAATCATAATGCCCACAATTATTTTAACTACTTCAGAGTAAGTTCCAATTGTTGTAAGTTTTCCTCCGCCATAAGTTAGACCTGCATATAAAAGTGCAGCTGGTATTGTTCCAAGAGGATTATTGCCTGCAATAAGTGCAACAGCCATGCCATCAAAGCCATAGCCTTCTTGTCCTGCCATAATTCCAATATTTCCTGAAACACCAAGAACTGTAATTGCACCAGCAAGTCCTGCCAAAACTCCTGCAATTCCCATAGATGTAACAATGGATTTATTAATGCTTATGCCGCCATATTCTGCTGCCTTTTGGTTAAATCCAACGGCACGAAGTTCATAGCCAAGAGTAGTTTTTTTAAGAATATACCAAATCACAAGAGCTGCAACAATGGCAATTATAATTCCAAAATTTACTGGTGGATTTAAAATATCTCTTAAAAATTTATTATTTGCTAAGACCGCTCTTCCTGCTTCACTTGTCTTCCAAGCACCAAGAATTTTTATGCTTGCTGTATTTTTTATTGAATAGGAGTTATCTGACTCTATATTTCTTAAAATTGGAAAACTCAAAAGATAATTGCTTAGATAAAAGCCAATCCAATTCATCATAATTGATGAAATAACTTCATTTACCTCAAATTTTGCCTTTAAAATACCAACTATTGCTCCCCAAATATATCCGCAAAGAGCACCTGCAAGAAGGGCAACAAGACCGTGAAGGACTGGTGGCAAGTCTACTAAAAGACCAACAACTAAGGCACCAATGGAGCCAACAATATATTGACCTTCAGCACCAATATTAAATAGTCCTGTATTAAAGGCAAAGGCAACAGAAAGTCCAGTTAAAATTAGTGGCACAGCCTTTACAATTGTCCAGGAAATATATTTTGGCTTGCCAAAGGCACCAAAAAATATAACTTTATAGGCTTCTATTGGATTAGTTCCACTGACAAGTAAAATAATAGAGCCAATTAAAATACCAAGAATAATGGCAAGTACTGTATATAAAAATCTATTTCTCTTCATTTTTACCTCCTGCCATATATAATCCTATTTCACTTTCATTAGTTTCTTTGGCATCAAAAGTTTTTAAAATTTTGCCATTATAGATAACAGAAATTCTATCAGATAGTGCCATAATTTCATCAAGTTCAAAGGAAATAAGTAGTACTGCCTTGCCCTTGTCCCTTTGATTTATTAAAAAGTTTCTAATATATTCTATTGCACCAACATCAAGACCTCTAGTAGGCTGTGCTGCAATTAAAAGATCTGGGTCGCTGGAAATTTCTCTTGCAAGAATTACCTTTTGTTGATTTCCCCCAGAAAGCTCTCCAGCAAGTCTATCTATATTTCTCGGTCTAATGTCATAATCATCTTCCAGCTTCCTTGCATGGTATTCAATATTTTTAAAATTTAGAATACCCTTTTTAGAATACTCATCCTTATAATATTCCTTTAGGATTAAATTTTCTGCAACGCTAAAATCTAAAACTAGACCTCGAAGCTGTCTGTCTTCTGGAATTGAATTAATTCCCTTTTCAATAATTTCTCTTGGACTTTTATTTAAAATTTCGTCGCCCTTAAAAATAATTGAGCCGCTTTCAGCTAATTTTAGACCAGTTAAAGTCTCAATAAGTTCAGATTGACCGTTTCCATCAACGCCAGCAATGCCGTGGATTTCTCCAGCTCTTACATCTAAATCTAAATCATCTAATTTTTTTACATTTCTAAAATCTCTTGCACACAATTTTTTGATTTCAAGAATAGTATCGCCAGCTTCCACATCTTTTTTATTTACATCAAGATGAACAGCCCTACCAACCATCATGTCTGCAAGTTCTGATTCACTTACATCAGAAACATTTACTGTTTCAATTTTTTTGCCACGCCTTATTATTGTGCACCTATGTGCCATTTGCTTAATTTCCTTTAATTTGTGAGTGATAATTATAATTGACTTACCTTCTTTGGCAAGATTTTTTATAATTTCAATTAGCTCCGTAATTTCTTGTGGCGTCAAAACAGCTGTTGGCTCGTCAAAAATCAAAATATCAGCGCCCCTATAAAGGACTTTTAAAATTTCGACTTTTTGTTGAGTACCAACAGAAATATCCTGTATTTTTGCATCGGGGTCGATTTTAAAACCATATCTCTCAGAAAGAGCAATGACATCTTCCCTTGCTTTTTTTATATCCACCTTAATGCCCTTCATGGGCTCCATGCCAAGAACAATATTTTCAACAACAGTAAAGGGCTCTATTAACATAAAATGTTGATGAACCATGCCAAGTCCTGCCTTGATTGCATCATTAGGATCCTTAAATACTTTTTTTTCATTGTTTATATAAATATCACCTGATGTAGGAGAACTCATGCCGTAAAGCATATTCATAAGAGTGGTTTTGCCGGCACCATTTTCTCCAAGAAGAGAATGAATTTCACCTCTTCTAATATCAAGATCAATTCTATCATTTGCAGTGAAATCGCCAAATTTTTTTGTGATATTCTCCATGCGAACGACTAAATCTTTGTTATCAATTTCCAAGACAAACGCTCCTTTGTTATATTAAATAAATTATACCAAAGATTGGAGAACTTTTAAAATAAAATAGATTAAAAAAAGACATATCTTAATAAGATATGTCATATAAAATAAAAAAAGCCACCTCATAAATATGAGATGACTTTAAAAAATTTTTAAAAATTATTTATATTGGTTGTAAGTTTCTTCGTTGTAAGGAACTTTAATTTCGCCAGAAATAATTTTTTGAGTTATTTCGTCAACTTTCTTTAAAATTTCAGGTTTAACATTTTTGTCAGATGTTGGTGCAATACCTACTGCTCCGTTATCAGCTAAACCAAATTCAATAGTTCTTCCACCTTCAAATTTTCCTTCTTGCATATCTTTTACAACTTGGTAAACAGCAACATCGCCATTTTTCATTGCAGAAGTTAATACATTTTCAGGAGCTCTGTCGTTTTGGTCTCTATCAACACCAATTGCCCACTTGTCAGCTTCTTTAGCAGCTTCGATAACACCTTCGCCTGCTCCACCAGCTGCGTGGAATACTACGTCAGCACCATTTTGGAACATTGTAGCAGTAATTGATTTACCCTTTTGTGCATCAGAGAAGTTTCCAACATATTGGCTAAGAACTTCTATGTTAGTTCCCTTTTCTTTAGCTGCGTAATCAACACCAGCCTTGTAACCATATTCAAATCCCCAGATTATATTTCCTTCTTGACCACCAACAAAACCAACTTTATTAGTTTCAGTAGTCATACCAGCAATGTAACCAACTAGGAAAGATGGTTCTTGTGCTCTAAACATAATTCCAAGTAAGTTCTTAGGAGCTTCGATTTTGTTTCCCTTTTCATCAACTGTAACGTCAACGTCAACTATTGCATAGTTAGTTTCAGGATACATTCCAGCAGCTTCAGCTACATTTGCACCCATTTTAAAACCTGCACCAACGATTAAATTCTTATCTTGGTCAGCAAAAGTTTCTAAGTTTGGAGTGTAGTCCTTAGTGTCCTTAGATTCAATGTATTCAGCCTTGATTCCAAGTTCTTTTTGAGCTTTTTGTAGTCCTTCCCATACACCTTGGTTAAAGGATTGGTCGTTAACTCCACCTTCGTCAGTAACAAAGCCAACATTTACATCAGTTTTAGATTCTGTGCTTTCTTTTTTAGTAGCGTTTTCAGCTTTATTATCAGCTTCTTTTTTATTTCCGCCACCACATGCAACAAGTGTCATTGCAATTAATAACACTGCTAGCAAAGTAAGTTTCTTTTTCATAAATAAATCCTCCTATTTGTGTTTAATTAAATTATATATTATAGTGACATTTATTTCAATTTTATATGAAAATAAAAATTTTTTAGAAAAAGTTTTCACAAATCTTCCCATAAAAAAAGCCCAACTAAGTTGAGCTTTTAATAATATTTTGTTGTTCTTTTTTATCCTATGAAAACTCTTGGTATCATAAATAATACTACTGACAATACAAAGTACATTAACAAAAAGGCTAGTGATTGTTTCATTTCCTTTGTGCCAAAAGTTAGGTCATCATCTGCTGCTAAAAATCTTGCAACAATTGATGCAAGGCAGCCCAAAATTGGATAAATAATTAGGAGTCCAAGGTTACTTGTTCCCTTACCTATAAATCTATAAAAGGCAGGAATCATTATAAATAATGCACCAAGATAAATTGGGAAACTTCCCTTATCAAGCCAAATTAGTGCAATTACAGCAATTGTCAAAATTAAAAATGCAACTGTTGAAATTGTGTTAATTAGTGAAATTTTATTTATCAAAGCTTGGTTAATTAGTTCCAATTTATTGATATAGTAGCCAGAATTTGTGTAGGCTTCCTTTACGCTGTCTGTTGATTTTGTAGTTTCTGTCCAGTTTTCTACCTTTGCATTTGTTACAAATATTGATGCGTCTTCAACCTTTTGTCCACCAGAAAAATATAGTGGATTTGGACTATAGTAAACTTCAAAATCATATTCTCCAACTTTTTCTGACAAGTCCAATTTTACTTCACTTAGTGCTTTAAATTCTTTATTTTCAGTTTTGTTGTAAAAATCTTTAACTTTTAATTTTAATTTTTCTTCAAAAAGTGATTTGTTAATTTTGTCAAAGTCCCCTTTAAGACTTACCTTTGACTTGCTAAAGTTTACTCCTTCACCAAAGAAAATTTGTCTAATTGGCGTACCCATTATTCTTGCTGTTGTGTCTTCGCCTGTATAATTGAATTTTATGTCATATTTTATGAGTTTTTCGCTACCTTCATTTACAACAGATCTTGCAACTTGAAGATTTTCTACTCCATCGGAATTGTTAAATAAAATTCCGTCAAATTCTCTTTCTACATTTGAATTTGGCCACATAAGAGACTTACTTAAAAAAGCAGTTAAAGAAATTAACATAAGTACTAATAAGAAAATTGCAAATATTATAAGCTTTTTTATTCTCTTGTTCATTTTAAACCTCCATTATGAAAACATTTCGCTTATACTATATAATATCACATGAAGGTCCTAAAATAAACAAATTTATTAGCATATTAAAGATTGGAAGCATTTATTTCTGTCCAAATTCTATCGTAAACTTTTATAAAATCGCCAAGGTCTCTAAAAGCTTCAAGTGGTGGAAGTGAGTCGAAATCTGGATAAGCAACTTTTGAGTTTTTAATTTCATCTGGAAGAAGGTCCTTTACGCCCTTAACTGGTGAAGTGTAGCCAACACAGTGTTCTGCATTTTTTGCTTGCACTTCTTTTTTAAGCATATAATTTATAAACTTTTCTGCTCCAGATACATTTTTTGCATTCTTTGGAATTACCATTGAATCATACCAAATATTTGATCCTTCCTTTGGAACTACATAATCTAAATCTTCATTTTGTTGCATCATAAGAAGGGCATCACCTGAATACATTACAGATAAATTTGCATCTCCTTGCACAATTACATCTCTTCCATCGTCATCAAGATAGGCATATACAAGTGGTTTTTGTTCTATAAGAGATTTTTTAGCTTCTTCAAGTTCCTTTTCATTTGTTGAATTTAGTGAATAGCCAAGTCTTTTTAGGGCAAGACCTAAAGTATCTCTTTGAGAATTATACATAATTATTTGGTCTTTATATTTTTCATTCCACAAAATATTCCATGAATCAACTTTATCTGGCACTTCTTTTTTGTTATAGACTATGCCCACAGTTCCCCAAAAGTATGGCACAGAATATTTATTTTCTGGATCAAAACTTGGGTTTTTTAACTTGTCTTCAACTTCAGCAAAGTTTGGAATGTTTTGGAAATTAATTTCTTGAATCAAGCCTTCTTTTATAAGCCTTTCAATCATATAGTCACTTGGCACAATTACATCGTACTTGTCTTGTGATTGTGTCATCTTAATGTAAAGATCCTCATTGGAAGCGTAAGTATCGTAATTAACCTTTATTCCAGTTTCCTTTTGGAAATCCTTTAAAATAGACGGGTCAATGTATTCACCCCAGTTGTAAACATAAATTTCTTCCTTTGCTTGGTCTTTTTTACCACAAGCAGTTAAAGTTAAAAGCATTAAGACTGATAGTGCTAAAATTATTTTTTTCATATTTCCACCTCAATTTTTTTATTTTTTTCGCTTCTCTTGTTAATTATTACAAGTAAAATCAAAAGAGAAACTAGCATAAGCGTTGATACTGCATTTATTGACGGATTTATTCCTTTTCTCGCCATGGAATAAATTGTAATTGATAAGTTTGAAACTCCCTGTCCAGTGTTGAAAAAGGAAATTACAAAATCGTCTATGGAAAGTGTAAAGGACATCAAAGCTCCCGTAAGTATTGCAGGTTTTATTTGTGGTATTACCACATGGAGTATTGCATAAGCTGGCGTAGCACCTAAATCTAGGGCAGCCTCAAGAGTATTTTTTTGCAATTGATTTAATTTTGGCAAAATTGACAAAATTACATAGGGAATACAAAAGACTATGTGTGAAATTATCATAGTTGTATAGCCCATTCTTATATTAAATAGTCCAAATAAACCCATTAGTGCCACAGCTGTAACTATGTCTGGGTTAATTACTGGAAGATAATTTATATTTAAGATAGCATCTTTCTTAAATCCTCTTAGTTCATTTATGGCAATGGCAGAAATTGTACCAACTACTGTGGAAATTATTGTAGCCACAATAGCAACAAAAATTGTAGTCCAAAGTGAAGATAAAATTGCCGGGTCATTAAATAAATTCTTGTACCATTTTAAGGTAAAGCCAGCCCAGGAACCTCTAAGTTTAGAATTATTAAAACTAAATACAACAAGAATTACTATGGGAGCGTACAAGAAAACAAAAATCAAAAATAAATAAATTCTATCAATTATTTTTTTCAAAATATATCTCCTCCCAAATCTCCAGTTTTAATTTTTTTGTTAAATAATTTTGGCACAACTAAAATCAAAAGCATAATAACAATTAAAATCATGGAAATTGCAGAACCAAAGCCCCAATCTCCTGTGAAGGTAAATTGTTTTTCGATTAAGTTTCCTATTAAGTAGAAGTTGTTTCCGCCCAGTAAGTTTGGAACAACAAAAGTAGAAATTGCTGGAATAAATACCATTGTTATGCCAGTGTAAATGCCAGGAAGTGAAAGTGGAAAAATAACTTTTGTGAAAACTTCAAAGTCATTTGCTCCGAGGTCTTTAGCTGCTTCAATTAATTTTTGGTCCATTTTTAAAAGGACTGTGTAAATTGGAAGAACCATAAAGGGCAAAAAGTTATAAACCATGCCTATCATAATTGCCTTGGAATTATACATAAGATCCCAGGGTCCCAGTCCAAAAAGTCCAATAAATTTATTTATAAGACCCTTGTTACCTAATAGAGTAAGCCAAGCGTAAGTTCTTAAAAGAAAATTCATCCACATGGGAATTATAAAAATTAAAATCATATTATTTCTAACTTTTTCACTCATTTTTGAAATAATATAGGCAACTGGATAACCAACTATTAAGCATAAAATTGTTGATAGACCAGCAAGAATTAGTGAAGTTATTAAAATCTTTACATATAAAGGCTCAAAAAATCTATGAAAGTTATCAAGAGTAAAGGCAAAGTCAGCTAAATCTGTATTTGAGCTTAGGGCATGAGCAAGGATTAAAAATAGTGGCAGTACAATAAAAATTAGTCCCCAAAATAAATAAATTAGTGAAAATTTTTTCATATCAACCTCATTACATGGATTAGGTCAGGCTTAATAATTATGCCTGTCTTTTCACCCACTTCTCTCTTTTCTGTTGATTGCACAAGCATAGAAAAACCATCTACATCAACAGTCATTTCATAGTGAACACCCTTAAAGACAAGACTTGTAACTATGCCTTCAATTTGATAATTTTCATCTACTAAAAGCACATCTTCAGGTCTCACAACTACTTCAACATCTTCCATCTCGTTAAAACCACTGTCTACACAAGGAAAATCATAGTCTAAAAATCTTACCTTGTAGTCTTCGAGCATCTTTGCCTCAATAATATTTGATTCGCCAATGAAATCTGCAACAAAGGCATTTTTTGGCTCGTTGTAAATATTTAGAGGACTATCCATTTGTTGGATTTCTCCATCATTTAAAACGACTACAGTGTCACTCATAGATAGGGCCTCTTCTTGGTCATGAGTTACATAAATAAAAGTGATGCCAACACTTTTTTGTATTCTTTTAAGTTCAATCTGCATTGCCTGTCTAAGTTTTAAGTCAAGGGCACCAAGAGGTTCATCAAGAAGGAGAACTTCTGGCTCATTGACAAGAGCTCTTGCAATGGCAATTCTTTGTTGTTGACCACCAGATAATGATTCGATTTCTCTATTTTCAAAGCCAGAAAGATTTACAAGCTTTAAAACTTCCTTTACCTTTTCCTTTATAAGATTTTTGTCCATTTTTTTAATATTAAGACCGAAGGCGATATTCTTGTAAACATTCATGTGAGGGAAAAGTGCATACTTTTGAAAAACTGTATTGATTTTTCTCTCATAGGCTTCTTTATTAGTAATATCTTCTCCATTAAAAAGAATTTTTCCCTCGTCAGGCTCTTCAAAACCACCAATTAGTCTTAAAATTGTAGTTTTACCGCAGCCAGATGGACCTAAAATAGTAAGAAATTCATCTTTTTTAACCTTAAAATCAAAATCCTTTAAAATTACATTGTCGCCAAAACTTTTTGTCACATTTTTTAATTCAATTACATACTTTTCCATAATTCACCGCCTAAAAATTTGGTGGAGATGAAATCCACAAAATCTCAGTTTCAAACTTTCCTTCATTTTTTAAGTAGTGGGAGGAGTTTGCTTTAAAATAAAAACTTTCTCCCTTTTTAACTTTATACTCTTTATTTCCATAAATTAGAGTTACGCTGCCTCTTATGACATAGCCAAACTCTTCCCCCTCGTAGGGTTGAACCTCTTTTGATTTTCCACCAGGCAAAATTTTTATTCGCATTGGCTCCATTTCATTTTTTTGTGCATTTGGCACAACCCAATCAAGAACATAGCCAAGTTCTTCATTTTCACTTTCAAAAAAATCCTCATCTTTAAAAGTGATTTTTTCATTTTCTTCTTTTTTAAAAAAATGAGAAGGATCTGTCCCGAGAGCCTCTAAAATATCTAAAAGAGAATCAACAGAAGGCGATGTCAAGTCCCTTTCGATTTGTGAAATAAAGCCCTTTGTAAGTTCTGACCTATCGGCCAATTCCTCTTGGGTAAGACCTTTTTCAATTCTCATATCTCTTATTTTATTTCCAATATCCATTGCATCACCTAAAATATTAAACAAATTACTTAAATTATTAAACTCATTAGAGTATAATTGTTAAATATAGTAATGTCAATAGCTTTGACTTATTTAATAAAGTAAATTTTTTGTTAAATATAATTTACTAAAATTTTTCTTAAATTTTTTCCTTTTAAATTTCATTTTCCTTGTTCAATAATTATTTGTGTTATAATTTTTCTGAGGTGTAAAATGGATACTACAAAAAAAAGATACAATGCCATAGATTTTTTGCGTGGCTTTACTATTATAAATATGATAATTTTTCACGGTCTTTTTGATCTTGAAAATTTTTACGGTTTTAACTTCAATCATGACTTTTACTACTACCAACAATACATTTGCATTTCCTTTATTTTGATTTCAGGTTACTCAAGTCATTTTTCAAATGATTTTAAGAAAAAGTTTTTAATTTTAACGGGACTTTCTCTTTTAATCACTGTGGGATCCTATATTTTTTCAAGAGAAGATGCAATTTATTTTGGGGTAATTCATTTTTTTGCTGCTGCAACATTAATTCACATGCTTTTAAAAAATTTCATAAAAAAAATAAATCCAAGGCTTGGACTTATTATTAATACGATTTTATTTGTCAGCTTAAAAAATATTTATTACGGAAGTATTTTCTTTGGGAAAATTCTTGTTCCTAAGTCTCTATACTCTTTAAATTTATTCTTCTTAGGTTTACCAGGCGAAAATTTTTCTTCTGGAGATTATTTTCCAATTATTCCATGGATATTTTTATTTTACATGGGTTACTTCCTCTTTGATTTTATAAAATTTACAAAAAAAGAAGCCTCCCACAATTTTATAAATGTCATGGGTAGGCATTCTCTTTTAATATATTTTCTCCATCAAATTATTTTAATTGGAGTTTTCTCTCTAATCTTTAGCTTTAATTAGATTCCTCCACTGGCGCCACCGCCACCAGAAGATCCTCCACCGCCGAAGCCGCCAAAGCCTCCGCCGCCACCGAAGCCACCAGAGCCTCCGAAACCTCCAGAGCCGCCAAAGCCACCGTATCCACCGCCGAAGCTTCCTGGTCCCCAGAAAATTACAGGTCTTCGTCTTCTTCTGCCGCCAGATCCTCTTCCGCCGCCTCCATCATTCTTATTTCTAAAAATAAGTGAAATTATAAAAAGAATTAAAATTATTCTCAATATAGGCAAAATTGATATAAATAGATTACCTTCACCTTCATCAGATGAATAATCAATTTCTTCTTGTGGCTCTCTCGCCACAATATCCACATCATATTCCCCTTCATATAATTTTATTAACTGAGCATAACCTTCAAGGACTGCTTTTTCAAAAGGTCTGTCATTTTCATTTTCTGATACGACTTTTCCCATTGCCCTTATAATTCTTGAGGCATAGGCATCAGGTATAAAACCTTCAGAGCCATAACCAGTCTCGATTCTTACATATCTATTGTTTTCATCTAAAAGTGCCACAAGCATGAGAACACCATTGTCCTTATCCTTGTCGCCAATTTTTATGTCATTAAAAATCTTTGTGCCATACTCTTCTAGTGAATAGCCTTCCAAATCCTTGACTATAACAATGGCAATTTCCCCACCAGTTTTCTTTTTTAAATCATAAGTAGTCTTGTTGAGATAATCAATTGACTCCTGGCTTAAAGTATTTGTTTCGTCATAAACATTGTAAGACATTTCACTTTTGTCAAAGGCATAAACATTAAAGACTAGGGTGAATACAAATAAAATTGTAGCTAACAATTTTTTCATTTTAATCACCTAAAACTTAACTTCTGGTACTTGATTGTCCTTTTCTGAAACTTCAAAATAATCTCTTGGTCCAAATCCTAAAATTTTTGCAATAAGATTTGTTGGAAATCTTCTAACTTTTTGATTGTAAAGTTTAACTGTATCGTTATATCTCATTCTTTCAGTTGCAATTCTATTTTCTGTGCCTTCAAGTTGTGCTTGTAAGTCTAAGAAATTTTGATTTGCCTTTAATTCTGGATAATTTTCAACAACTACATTAAGTCTACCAATTGCTTCTGTCAAATTATCATTGGCTTCAGCAAGTTCCTTAGGTGTCTTTGCTTCAGAAATACCAGCACGAGCCTTAGTAATTTCAGTGAAAGTATCCTTTTCGTGAGAAGCATAACCCTTTACTGTTTCTACAATATTAGGAATTAAATCTGCACGTCTTTTAACTTGGTTTTGGACTTGTGCCCAAGCACCATTAACATCTTCATCTAGCTTAACTAGATTGTTCCATTGTCCGCCGAAGAAAATTGCAAGCACAACTACTATAGCAATTATTGCAATAATCCCAACAGCACCTTTGTTTTTATTCTTCATAGTCTCCTCCTATTTTTGTGATTTCCATTTTACTTAAAGCTTCATCAACAAGTTTTTCACAGTCAAGTGGCTCTTCAGACTTTTCTATTCCCTCAACACTTGGTGTCAAAAGTGGATGCTTTGGCAAAAATACTGTGCAGCAATCTTCGAAAGGAAGAATTGATGTCTCGTAAGTATCAATGTCCTTGGCTATATCAATAATATTTACCTTATCCATGCCAATAAGTGGTCTAAAGACAAGTTTATCTGTAATATCATTAGTAACCTTTAAGCCGTCAATAGTTTGTGATGCAACTTGACCAAGGTTTTCGCCAGTGATAATGCAGTCGTAGCCATTTTCTCTTGCAATTTTATCTGCAATTCTCATCATAAATCTACGAGAGATAATAGTCATCTCATCTTCAGGACAATTTATGTTTATTTCCTTTTGAATATCCAAAATATTCACAGAATAAAAAGTGAGGTCGCCAGAAAAACTTGAAATGTCCTCTGCAAGTTTTTTTACCTTTTCTTCTCCTCTTTCCGATGTAAAAGGATAGGAATGGAAGTGCAAGCAGTCCACAAGAACGCCTCTTTTTGCCATTAAAAATCCTGCAACTGGAGAATCAATTCCTCCTGAAAGAAGAAGTAGTCCCCTGCCATTTGTGCCAGATGGAAGTCCACCGTGAGCTTTAATCTTATCTACATAAATATAGGTATCCTTTTTCAAATCACAATAAACAAAAAAGTCAGGATTATGAACATCAACTTTTATGTCAAAGTTTTTTAAAATTACGCCGCCAATTTTTGCAGAAATTTCCATAGAATTAAGTGGAAAAGATTTGTCGCCCCTATTGGTTTTTACCTTAAAAGTTTTGTAGGATGGGTTTTTCTTTAAAGTTTCATCTACAATTTTAATTACAGCTTCTTCAATTTTTTCCTTATCAGTTTCCACCACATAGCATGGCGCAATGTATACAATGCCAAAGACGTGTTTTAGCCTATTTATCATTTTTTCTTCATTATCTGTAACAAGTTCAACATAGACCTTGCCCATATTTTGATAAATTTTCCCATGGTCAAGACTTCTAAGATTTCTCTTTATAGTGGAAATAAGTTTATTTACAAATTTATATCTATTTTTTCCCTTTAGGACAAGCTCTCCAAGAGAGAGTGCCATAACTTTTTTCATTCTATCACCTATCTCATTATCTTTCTGATTTCATTAACATACTTTAAAAGTTTTTCCACAAAAATATCTATGTCCTCTTTTGTAGTATCCTTGGAAGTACAAATTCTTATAGTGCCTTCAGAGTATTTGTCTGATAGACCAATTGCCTTTAAAGTCGTAGACTTGTGCGTACCATTAGAAGTGCAAGCAGATGCAGTGGAAATATAAATTTCATCGCCTTCTAAGTAGTGAAGAAGAACTTCTGCCCTAATGTCTAAAATTGAAAGGGACACAATAAAATCTGTGGAATTTTCTGGAGTATTTATTTTGTAGTCCTCTAAATTTTCTTCTAATTTTTTTAAAAGATAGGCCTTAATTTCTTTTGCATGGCTAAGTCTTTTTTCTAGATCTCTTTTTGTAAGTTCACAAGCCTTGCCAAAACCAAGTATACCAGGAACATTTTCTGTACCAGATCTTAGACCCCTTTCTTGACCTCCACCAATTACAAGACTTTCTATGTTTAAGTCACGTCTTTTGTAAAGAGCACCCATGCCCTTTGGTCCATAAATTTTGTGGGAAGAAAAAGATAAAGTGTCGCAGCCTAAATCTTTTACATTTACAGGAATTTTTCCAACAGCTTGAACTCCGTCAACATGACAGAGAATATCCTTGTTTTTTGCCTTGGCAATTTCAAAAAGCTCTTTAACCTTATTTACAGTGCCAAGCTCGTTATGAACATAAATTAGAGAAATTAAAATAGTATCATCATTTACTTCCTCTTTAAACTTTTCTATATCAACAGCACCAGTCTCATCTACGTCTAAATAACAAACATCGTAGCCAAGTTCTTTGTAGTGCTTAAATTGATCATCAATAGATGCGTGTTCAATGGCAGATGTAATAATTTTCTTGCCCTTTCTCTTATTTTTTAAAATAGCACCGTGAACTGCAATATTGTTGCTTTCCGTTCCACCAGATGTAAAATAAATTTCATCAGCTTGGGCGCCAATAAGACTAGCAACATTTTTTCTTGCAGCTTCAATTTCCTTTTCCACCTTTAAGCCAAAGCTGTGAAGAGATGAAGGGTTGGCAAAATCATCTGTAAGAGCCTTCATCATGGCATGAACAACTTCAGGATCAGGTTTTGTTGTCGCGCAATTATCTAAATAAATCATAAATCTTCCTTCTATCATAAATTCTTTCTAATACATTATACTATAACACGATTTGCCCTTCTATTCTAATTTTCAATGAGATTATGGATAAAATTTTTATTTTCTAAAATTTTTTAATGGTATACTTGAAGTGGTGATATAGTGAAAAAATTGGAAAGAAAAATAAAAAAAGCTGGGGAAAATTATTTAAAAATAGAAACGTCAGGGCTTTCAAAAGATAGAGATTCAATTATTGCAATAAGCCTTGCAGAAAAAGATTCTGATGTTCTAAAAACTTTTTACCTAGAAAATTTAAAGGAAGAAGAAAAATTGTTAAAAGAAGTTCTACCTTTAATTTACGGAAAAAATTTTGTAACTTACTCTGGCAAGTCCTTTGACCTTCCCTTTATAAGAGAAAAAGTAAAATTTTATTTTAATAAAGATTTCGATTTTCAACTTATAGACTTGCAAGAAGTGACAAAAAAATATAACTTCATCTTTAATTTAGAATCCCACTCAAATAAGGCACTATTAGAAAAATTTATTGGGAAAGATTATTTAAAAGAGCAAATAGAATACCAGGGCATAAAAATAAAAAGCCTTTTTAAAAAATACCTAGAGGGCGATGAGTCTGCAATAGAAAAAATTTTAGATTATAATTTTATGAGCCTAGAAAATTTATTCTTACTTGATAGAAAAATAAAAAAAGAAGTAGAAAAAAATCTTTCGTTAGAAGTTTTAGATTTCACATTTTTTATAAGAAATATAAGGCTTTTAGATAATAGCTTAGAAATATGGGGCGACACAAATTATGATTGCGACTACTTTTCAACAAATTTCTTATATACTTTGGAAATAAATGAAGTAAAAAAAGTAGAAAAATTTACTGAATTTGAAAAAAGTAAGAACTTTAATAAAAAATTTATCTTAAAAATAAATACAGAAGACGCAGCCTATGACGAAAAAAATATTTGCTTCTATGTAAGAAAAAAAGACTTGGACTTTCATCTTACAAACCCCAGCAAAATAAAAAGCCCAGACCCAATCCAAATCCTCTACTACAAAAATCACACCTTGGAAAACCAAAAAGAAGTAATGAAAAAAATAATAGAAAAAGAATTAGGACAATAAAAAATACCACCTGTATCCTCTTTACAGGTGGTAAAAAAAAGTAGTTAGAATGAAAAAAACCACCTATATCGGCTTAGATGGCTTTTTATATTAATAACACTAAGGCGACCCCTTCTCCTGCCCTATGGCAAATAAGGGTGTCCTTATTTACATACATAATATCATTCAACACTCAAATAATCAAATAAACTCAATAGTCTTCTCTTATTTCAAAGAATATTTCGTTCCTCTTCCCTTTCCTCTTTTGATGACATAGCCCTTGTCCATCAAATCATTTAACACATTTAAAACTTTATTTTTTCCAAATCCAGTATCATCAGCGATGGCAGAACTAGGAAGAGATTTATTCTCCAATGCCCTGTAAACCCTTGTCTCATCTTGGCTTAAATTTTCCACACCTAAAATAAGAGGCAATCTAACTTCAATAGAATTATCAAAAATTTTAAAAGAAGGATTTTTCTCGGAATTTTTATAAGCTTCTTTAATTCTCTTAATTCCTGTACCAAGGCTCTCAATTATGTTCAATCTGAAAAATATATTGCCAATAATAGGATTTCTCATGACAGAAATTTGCCCGTTAAGATACTCCTCCTCGCTAATACCAGTTGGCAAACCACCTGGAGATACAATGGTGATAAAATCTTTCTCCATAAAAACTTGAATATAAGAATTAGTCATCCAATCCCTGTGGACCAAGGCGTTAGCGATAGCTTCTCTAAAAGCATTCTCTGGAACTAGATCAACTCTCTCACGATAAGAACCCTTAATATTTTCAATTTGATAGTATTCTTTATACTTTTCAATACTAGTGTCAAAGGCTTCAAGAATTGAAATATTCTTTAATTGCAAGCGGCTCAAAATAGTGTTTCGACTTTCCCCAAACCTCACAATATCAATTAAATTGTCTTCATTGTTATCAGCAAATAAGTAACCAGCGTTAGTCAAAAAATTATTTTTATCAACTAATTCCAAAGTCTTTAAAATATCATTGTTTATTTCTTTTATTCCTACTATTTCTTTAAACTTCTTTTCAAGATAAATAAAGCTAAAGCTCTCTTTTTTAGAAGACAAAGAATCGTAAGATTTATTTTGACCCTCCAAAATTAACCTTTTTAATTCCAAACTGTCAATTTCAACAGTGGAAGAATCATTTCTCTTATAAGATTTTGACTTGTAAAAATATGGCTTCTCATCGCCTGGATGTACTTTAAGCTTTATAATATTTTCTTTACAATCCATTTCAATCTCAAAACTTATTTGAGGTGATATAGAATCATTTATCTTATTCTCGATAGCAATTGCATCTGATTTCAAATTCGTTAAACCCACAGACTTGCCATTATCATCTACGCCGAATAAAACTTCGCCACCATCATAATTGGCAAAGGCAACAACTGTCTTTAAAAAAGAATCTGAAATTTTTTCCTTAAACTCTAAATTGCGTGTCTCTCTCATAACTCCTCCTGAGTTAATTATATACAAAAACAAACGCAAAAACAAACGTAAAATTTTGCGTTTGCTTTTGCGTCATGAATAAAACGTAAATTAATCATAAATACTTTTAAAAGCTTCTTCCACAGTTTGATAATTGCCTTCCTCAATATCTCTAAACCCCTCATCTAACAAAGCATTTAGATCATCAAAAGATATTTTTGAAACATCTATTAAATTCCCATAATGCTCTTCTTTATCAAGAGGCAATCTTTTGTTCATTTTTATATTTACTCTTCTGACTTTGACATAATTTGTTCCTCTGTTATTTATTCTATAAAATTTGCAATCAATGGTAATACTTTGCCAATTCATTACTTAGTAGTAATTTTTTATTTTGAATCTTCGGAATCTTTTGATTCTTTTATTCTTTTCTCAATCTCAGTTTCTAACCAAAAATATGTCGCTGCTCTCTTTTCTTCGATTTTTTTATTAGATTGATAAAATATTAAGTACTCAATAAAACCGATTATAACTACGGTAATAATAAAAATAACTATTTTAAAACATATGGATGTATCATTCCACAATAGTCCAAAAATAAATGATCCTATTGCTAGTAGTATTGAAAAAAACATACCATTAGTAGTACCATAATTTTGTTTTGAACCAGATACAATTCGACTTTCTCTAATTAAATCAAGGTTATCTGGGTTAGCATTCCCTTTATTTACGATGCTTTTTATATCTTCTTTTACATTCTCAATTTTTTTTACACTATTTACATACTTATTAAATCCATCTTCACTAAATTTATCATCTTTAAAAATCCAAGATTCTATAGAATTACCGTTCTCTATAATTTTATTATTATCTTTATTTGTAACTTCTTTATTACATTTATCTGTTATCTCACTATTACTTTTTTTATTTTCTTCGTTACTCATATAAGTCCTCCTGTTTAAATCATATTGCAATAGTCTGCCTTAATAAATCTAAATATAAAATTAAAAATCCTATATTTACCAAGTAATAACTAAGTCATAAAACCACCTCGCATTAATTTTTAACTTACTAACTCCCTATCGGGAATATACCAAATAAATTCACATATTTTAAATTTCAAAAAACTTTTTAAATTTCTTATATTTAATGTAACTTAAACTAAAAAATTATTTTAGAAATTTAATAATTAATATCTAATACTAATTTATAGGATTTTAATTCAAATAATATTCCTACTGAATAAATCCTTAAAATTAGAAAAATTTTTTATTTTTATATTTTTTAGATTCTTGCAAAAATCATAAATAAAATTTTCCTTCACATTAATAGTTACTTAATCATAAGAAAAATTATATTAAACTACAAATATCTTCCCATCAAAAAAAGGACTCAATTAAGAGTCCTTTCTTCTAGCAAATCAAACTTATTTGATTATAACTTTCCATTCTTCCATATTATCCTTTAATCTTAGATAAGTGTGGCTGTGGTAAGCTTCAACAAGTTCATAATAACCCCAATGTCCCTTATAAGACATGTCTTTGTAATTGTGAACTAGATTTTGGTTTGCATCAATGAAATTCTTGTCAGGGTATCTGTCGTACAATTTATTTAACATTGTTGCAACTTCTGCTCTTGTTATAAAATTGTCTGGCTTAAATGTTCCATCTGGATAACCCTTAATTCTTTCATTTCCATAAGCTTGGTTAATTGCAGCTTCAAATTTGTGACCTTTCACATCATCAAATGGAGCAAGAGAATTGTTTTTCTTGTCAATATGACTAATTAACTCAGCAAGTTCTGCTCTAGTTATCTTGTCATTAGGTCTAATATTTTCGCCTTCTTTTTCTAATAAATAACCTTCTCTAAATGCAGCGTTGATAGCACCGTTGTACCACATATCTGCCTTAGTGTCTTTATAAATCTTAGAAGACTTGTCGCTTAAATCAAGTTTTTGAAGTCTTGCAACTACTGCAATAGCTTCAGCTCTTGTCATATCTCCATCTGGTCTAATAGTGTCATCTGGATATCCGAAGATATATTGATCGTGAGAATTAATAACTTCTTTATCCTTAACTTCAACTACCTTCTTTTCAATAGATGTGTAAACAGGATAAGTTGGAGTATATTCGTGAATCTTTAACTCTGGAATATCATAATCAATTACAGGTTTATCATCATTTACACGAATAATAAGATTAGTTTTAACCTTTTCTCCACCAATTGTTACTTCAACTGGAATAACAATTGTGCTTGGTCCATCATAATCTTCAGGTATAGTTACTGTAATTTTTCCACCTGTATGTGGAGTAACAACTACACCATTACCTGGTTGAACTACTTCAGGAATATCATTAGTTGTTGTTGGATTTCCATCCTTATCCTTGATATCAGGAGTTATAGTCTTAGTATCTCCCTTGTCAATAGAAGTTTCAGGATAAGTTACACTAGGTCCCTCAGGAGTTGGAGTAGTTTTATCCTTAACTATTACTTTTACATTAACTGTATCAGTCGTTTGATCAGGATAAGTTACAATTATAGTTGCATCTTTCGTTCCTTGTGTGCTTGTGTCGACTGGATTTTTAAATTTATAATTTGTTCCGCTTGGAAGATCACCTTTGTTTGAAATTCCGTCTTCAGCATTTGGAGTTCCACCAACATTAACAGTGATTTCTTTTCCTTTAGGATCATACTTATCAGAATCATTTGTACCTGTTAATTTTGTAAATGTTCCAGTTACTGTTAAGTCTTTGTTTATGGCTGTGTTTGCATCTAGAGCTGGATTCCATCCGTCAAATTTGTTGTTTCCAACTGGTGTTGTAGCTGGTGCTTTCTTAGCTATGTCTGCTAATGTTTTGTTAGCTGTCTTTAGTACATATACTGTGTTTTCTGCTGCTACTGTTCCCTTTGTTGTATCTGCTGATTCAAATGTTACTGCCCAATATTTGTTTGCATCTGGATTCTTTCCATCTGGTTTTGTTGGATCTTTTGGTCCGACAATTTCATCTAGTGCAGAGAATTGTGCCTTAACTGTTAAGTCTTTGTTTATGGCTGTGTTTGCATCTAGAGCTGGATTCCATCCGTCAAATTTGTTGTTTCCAACTGGTGTTGTAGCTGGTGCTTTCTTAGCTATGTCTGCTAATGTTTTGTTAGCTGTCTTTAGTACATATACTGTGTTTTCTGCTGCTACTGTTCCCTTTGTTGTATCTGCTGATTCAAATGTTACTGCCCAATATTTGTTTGCATCTGGATTCTTTCCATCTGGTTTTGTTGGATCTTTTGGTCCGACAATATCTTTTTCAAAAACTGCTGTAAATGTTGTTTGAGCAACTGTACCAGTTTTTTCAGATAGTTTTTGTCCCTTTCCATCATTATCTTTCCATGCTACAAAATTCTTTGTTACATCTGTTGGTGTTGGGGATGTTGGTTCTACTACTGCAAGAGGTGTAGCATTTCTTGCTTGATCCCATTTTAATGTATTTTTTACATCATAATAAGTTTTTGTTTGGTCTTTTGCCGCACTTGTTGGGTCAAAGGTTATACGTGTATATCCTTTTGGTGGGTCAACCGGTCCGGTTTTATCGTCTTTCATTGGTGGAACGGCTACGTCTGCATCGTATTTTAGGGTTATTTGTGTAGGGTTTTTCATATTCGCATCTGTAACTACAGTGTATGAATATTTTTTATCGCCTACAGTTAAATCGCCACTTGTTTTACCGTCAAGTTTAATTTCTAATGATGTTAACTTATTAAATTCTGTTCTATCTATTTCTATTCCATCAAGTCCTCTTACATTTACAGTTTGATCACTTGTTGGTAGTACAAATTCTAAATCAACAAAATCTTCATCTGCGTTTTCGTATTTAATATTTGTTGTTACTTTTGCTGTGTTTGTAGATGGCAAATTTACAGATGCCAACTTATTACCATAGATGTCAACATAGTTAATATTGATATTTGGGTTAGGTAGTTCGAATAATTCAAGAGTAAATTTCAATCCTCCGCCTGTACCAGTTCCTGTTGATTTATATTGGAAAAGTCGAATACCAATATTTTCTGCCGCGTAGACAATTAGATGTGTTGTAGATTCCGGTTGTGGTGCATTGATGGTAAAGTTAAGCGGATCATTACTATTTGTTATCTTTAGATCTTGTCCGTTCTTATCACTTGACACTGATTGTCCATTAATTTCTATCCTGAAATTAAGTCCATCCGGTGCAAGGTCTGCCCAGTCAAATGCTTTTCCATTTAGTCCTGTTGCCTTAACATCAACAGTTATTGGCATGTCTATTGATGGTCCTGCTCCTACTGCTGGTGACATTATTTCATCGCCAAAGCTTAGTCCATCTGCCATAGTTTTGTATGATCTAGTTTTCTTAACTTTTGAAAAGCTTTGAATGTCATTTTCCCTTGCTTCTTCTACAAGATCTGTAATGTCAAATCTTACTTCACTTTGGTTAGTAGATTCTGGAACTATTTCTTTTTCTGTTTCTACATTGCTAGCTTTTTTACTACTAAGTTCATTGGTGGCAGCCATTGCTGGCACTGGTAAAATGATTTGTAATATCATAACTAAACTAAGCAACATAGAAATTATTCGCTTTTTAGTGTCCATAAATTCTCCTTTCTCATAGGATAATAAGTGGGTCCGAAGACCCACAAATTATTTTATTGTTATTTCGTGTGGGTTAGTGTACGCTCCGTCATCTGTGACTGCTTTAATTTTTAGTAAGTCGCCACTTTGGAGTTTGAAGGCTTGTCCATCTTTTTGAAGTGTATATCTCTTATTTTCATTTGTTATATTGAAGAAATCGAGTTTAATTTCTTGTCCTGAACGAATTACTGTTAATTGTGCTTGTGCCTTAGTGTATTCTGTTCCTTCTATAAACATATAGAATTTAGTTTTATTGGCCCTGAAGTTTAGATACTGTACTTCAATTTGTTTTGTTGCGTTATATGGCAACTGTTGATTTTCTGTTTTGTTGCCAAATTTATCTTCTGCTGACACCCACATTCCATGAATACTGTCGCGTGGTATTTTGCTTAATCTTTCTACCAAGTATTTTGTATCTGTCTTCTTAGTAGGATCTATATTGTCGATGATCATATTTCCTGCAGTGTCGACTTTACCCTCAGTACCTACTTCTATCTTAAGTGTGCCTTCTTTTGGAAGTTCATCTAAGATTGCCTTGATGTCGATAAACATTCTGAAAGCATCGTCTTCTGCTTTACCTGTTACTGCTGGACCTGCTAAGTCAAGTTTAATAGACTTCTTGGATGCAGTTGGTATTTTGTCCGGTTCCTGAGCGACTATTCTGACTTGGTCATCGGGTTTAACAGTACCTGTAATGTCTATTTTAATTTTATTTCCAGGTCTGTCTTCGTCGCCGAGAACTTTTTCATCAGATACCGGTGTCCAAGTATTTGTATCAGGATCTAATTTTTCAACTACATACTTAGTTCCCTTGGATGGGTTGGCTGGATTATTAAAGCCTCCCGGTATTGTCATTTCAACAACCGGTTTGCCATCCTTGTTTTCTACTTGTTCAAATTCTGTAACTTCATTGGAAGCAGGTTTTGCTTCGATCATGGCGTTACCTTCTTCGCTCTTCGGTATAGCGTCATTGCCGTAAGTTGCGAAGATATATTTGCCAGCAAGGTCTTTTAGGTCAAAAGTAGAAATTACAATTTCATTTGTTCCTGTATTTACAGTAGCAGTTATCGCAGGATCTGAGCAAATAAACTTACCTTGGTCATTCTTAGTAAAAATATAAGTTTTAAAGTCTTCGCCTGTTGTTGGTACTCTTAGATTAATTGTATTAATATCATCTAAATTTGCAGTAGTAATATCAAGTTTAACTTCTGTGTCTGTATTAAAGAGTGACTTGATAATAGGTTTTGGTAATGACTCAGGTGTATTAGTCATAACTATTGTATAGCCGTTTACTTCGTTAGTTTTTGACCTTAAATCCGACTTTCTTGATGTTGCAGAAGTAAATGTATCTACATCTTTAAAGACTTGTGTCTTAGCAAGTTTACCTCCGTAAACATCTCCCGCATTTCTATGGAGGTTCTTTGGCATGTTTGCATCAGCTATTTGATCCCAGTTTAGTATCTTTCTAACGTTTACTGTGATGCCGAAGTCTTTCCATTTGTTTTCATTGAAGCCTTGGTAATCTTCTTCTGTTTTACCTTCTGGAAGAACCATGGATACATAGGAAAGTCTCTTTCCTGAACTATCATATCCTGGCACGTTCCAAGTTAGAGTATCGCTTGAGTTTCCAACAAATGTTTTAATTAAGTCGTCATTTGCCAATAGATCATTTTTGTTAATAGGGTTATAGGTTGCCAATTGTGCTACTGTTGGGTCATTATATCCTGTAACAGCTGTTCTGTATAATAAAGCAACCTTTATATCCTTCTTCTTACCAGGTAGAACAGTATCAGCATATTCACCGTAATTTCCATCACCATTTGTGTCGCCGTAGTCCTTACCAGTAATATCCATATATCTTGGATTTACATTTACATTGAAGTATGGTCTGTAGTTTGCATATAGGTGAATTTGCTTGCCATTTTTAATAATATCATCTAGGGATTCGTGGATATATAAATCCATTCCATTTGGTAGATATGCAGTTTTATCGTAAGTTGTCAAGTAGTCAAGCATTTCTGCATTCTTTAGGAATGACTTGTCTTGACCTCCTGGTTCTTCAACTAAGCCCTTATCAAGATTAGCAAGCCTGTTGTTATTTAAACCAGCTAAAAACTTAGAAGTAGCATCGTTATCATATTTGGTTGTTGTCCAACCTACAAAGGTACTTCTATTTTGAGCAAAGTCTAAAAATCTTGAATCATAGGAGTCAGAAGATGAGTTCCACTTGTATGGTACAAGAGGTATTCTCTTAACAGTGGAGTTCTTCTTCAAGTCTTGTTTGCTTGAAGTAGTAACTGTTGCTCCTGTCATACTATCGATTCTGTTTTCTGTATATACCTTGTCATCATTTGTAAATGGAATGATAACAGTAGTATCTTTTAACTGACCATCTACAATTGTGTTTGAATGAAGGATAATGGCAGCTTGTCCCCATACCGCATATACTGTTCTTTCCTTGTCTATAGGAGATTTTTCTGTAAATCTATAAGCTTTTGCACTTTCTCCTGCAGCAGGTGTTTTGTCAACTTCTTCCCAGTCCTTAACATCTGTTAGTTCTGGCATTGAGGCGAATTTGTCTGACTCTTCTTGGGTAAGTTGTCTAGTTGCCCAGCCTAAGAATACTTTTCCGTTTTCATTCTTTGGATCTTCTGTCTTTAGTGTAGCTTGAGATTCTTTTCCTGGGAATTCTCTTAACCAAAGTTGAGATTTAGTGATGTCTATGCCCTTGCTTGTGTAGAATCTTTCGATATATAACTTGAAAGAATCTATATCTTGTTGGGCTTCTTTAATAGCTGCATTACGAATAGCATTTGGTGCTCCGATTCCTGATGGTAGTGCTTGAGCTTCTGTAAGTCTTTTTTTCAGTTCATCATTATATCTATTGATGGCTGATTGATAAGTTTCTGTTCCTAACGGTTGGTCAGTATGAGATGCCATAACTTGCTTGCCACTACCATCATCAACCATTCTTCTGTTGTCCCCTACAAAGGCATTGGCCTTATAGTTTGTGTTTAAAGTTGCTGTTGGGAATTTGTCTCCGCCCACTACATATCTGTAGTTTTCATTTAGTGGTGCAATTTTAATAATTGGATTTTTTGCTTTTTCAGCATCTGGATTATCCCCAAGATAGCCACCATTCAAATCAAACTTAACTTTCGCTTGAACTTGCTCAATAATTGGTGGAAGTTTTTCCACAGCGTTAATTGAGAAATCTTCTGTTGTAAAGGCAATAGGGGCATCTTTAATCATTTTGTACTTTTTATTAGTAATACCTGTTGTCGCACCCAATGGATCCTTAGGATCGATAGCATCTTTTGTAGAGAATTCATAACCAAATTCAATTTTTTTGTTCACAATTACTGCTTGTGATTTCTTTTGGTCTATTATTACTTCTTCATTATCTCCTGAACCTGTTGTAGTAAAAGTATCTTCTTCATCAGTTAGGTATGCTTGTTTTAGCAATGTGTTATCTACTCCAAGACCTGTTGCTCTAACAATTGCATTACCTACTTTTGTATGACCATAGATAATATTATCTTCTGTGAATATTTCAGGGATTGAAGCTTCATTTTGCGTTTTCGCAACATGAGGTGATTTTAAGTTGCCTGCAAAACGTGCATATTGCATATCTCCAGTTTTTTCAGCATCTTTTTTTATTGTAAAGAAATCGCCATTATTGCCCTTTGCTTGCTCGTCCTTATTCTTATAAAATCTAACTTCTGTTATTGGCTTTTTTAAGCCTTCCATATAGATTTTAATTGGAGTTCCTTCTTTAAGTGTCATGTCATAAGGAATTCTCCACCAATAAGATGTTTTGTCTTTCCAATATAAGGAAGTTCCTCCAAAAGCATTGACTTCTGCATTGAAGACTACAGTATGAGGTCTCTTTCCAACTTCCATAGTTATTTTTCTATCGCCTGCAGCAGAAGATATACCAAATTCATTAGTTCCAACATCTAGAATCAGTTCATCACCTTGTTTCAAAACTCTATCTTTGTCCACCTTGCCTGTGAAAGTGTCCTTCGGTGTCTTTGTTTGCCATGTAAAGGTTGTGTAGAAAGTCATATCAAGAATGTCAGAGTCATTTATGATTTTGTCAAACTTATCTGGTTGCACATAGAATCTAACAACTGTAGCTACACCCTTTAAACTGTTTGCAGGTGCTCCATTTATTAATAAATCCAAGGCCTTTCCATTTTGTTGAGTTTTTATATTACTTTCATAATCTGTCTTTTTATAGTCAGAACCTATTACTTGAATAAATTTTAGACCATCCTTACCATCGTTTATTTGATTTCTTAGGACCGGTATTTTTCTTTCAGTTATAGGATTCTCATAAGTTGCCCCTCTTCCATAAGGATCTTCATCAGCATTTAAAAGAAATACATCAGCTATTTTGGCATTAGAATCTTCAGCAACTTCTGTTCCATCCGCTTTTTTATAGGAACTGCCTGCTAAGATATTGAAGAACTTATCTTCCATAACGGTTCTAAGACCTATATATGGATTGTAATTATAAGCTGTTAAGAGGAAGTCTCCTTTATTATGTCTAATTGTTAGATCCACGTATCCCTTATTTTTGTCGTATGAAATATAGGAGTCTTGGGCAAAAATCCATGGTGAACCATTGTCTTGTTGGGACTGAGGAATGAGCCCTATTCTGTAGTCTTTTCTTGGTATTACAGTAGAAGGTGTATAAGTTGAATACCCATTCCTATGCTTTGTTGGATTCATACGAACTCTCTCATACTTCTTGTCTGTTATTCTCATTTGAATAATTGGCTCTCTATTCTTTGTTAGTTCTTCTATACTAGTAGGGAGATTTGCTTTTTTTAGTGTTTCTTGATCTTTAAGGACAAAGTGCATAGGTGCTTCTAATACATTCGCCTTATAGCCAGCCTCATTAATATCAAAGCTTACTACATTTGTAGAACCTGCCCTCTCTTTTGGCTCTAGTGTGAAGGCCATTATGCCGGTCTTAAAATGCAAGGGATTTGCTGGACCCCTATTAGTTGAAGGGTTTTTCCAAACTCCAGTTTGGCTGCTATCCCAATCAATCATTTGGTATAAAGTCTTATCGAATTTAAGAAGCATTCTCCTCCAAGCTCCCCCAGGGCTTGAATTAGTCTTGTATAAAAGTTTAATTACTTCTCTGTCTTTTGAATTTTGGTCTGTATAACTATAAGATCCACCATACTCTATAGTTGGGTTTTTTATGAAGTCACCTTTAGATGGTTCTACTAATCTATTATGAGCTGTTAGTGACCAATATTCTGTGTTTGCCTCCTCTTCACTTACTTCCCAGTCTGGGGCGTCTACTGCTCTAGTAGATATGCCTCCTGGGCTTTGAGTCGGTATCGGATTCGCCCAATTGTCTGGGTTTGATGAATCCGCTTCTGCAAAGATATTTATCGGCAAGGTTCCTATTATCATTATTAGGGCTAGGAACAAGGACAAATATCTTTTTCTTAATTGTTTGTTGTCCATTTTTTTCTCCTTTCTTTCATGGATAATAAATTATAAGTTACATCTTCCTAATTCTCTTTCTCTTCCTAAGTTAAAAACCATCTCCTTAATTCTGGATTTGTAAACCTTTTTATGTTCATCTCAAGTGTTTGCAATACATAATAGTTATTGATAAATCCTTTTGTGTTTATTCTTCCAGTTATTTTATTTATTTGAATATATAATATCAAATTAATTAATTTTTTTCCACTTTAAAATCCTAAGTTTCCCTAAATTTGCGAGCTTTTCAGAAGGTCTGATACCCCCCCCCTAGTAAATTTTGTATTTATTTCATACAATGTTTTAATAGTTTTGTCGTGGTATTCTATTATATTTATTCTATACTTTAGCAAGGATATTCATTTTAGCATCTATTCATCTTTGATTATTCTTAGTTTTTTTATTATTTTTGGCTAGAAATCGCTTTTTTGAAAAGTTTTTTGTAAAAAGAATCTTACAAAAATCCAAATGTATTGATTTTATTTAATATTTTATTTTCTGCAAGTTTTTTTTATTTTTTATTTTAATATTTTAATTTTTTTCAAAAAATTTTTTATTGATGAGATGTTTTTTCTCTTTATTTTTAAATTTTTCTATTCCCAAGAATTTATAAAAAGTTCATAAAACATTTTGTAATTAAAAAGAACTCTTGTGACTTGATTTTTTATGTCCAACTTTTCCTTGTCAGTCATTTTTTTATCCTCTTTATATATTTGCAGGCAAAAAAAAAGAGCAACTCCTCTGTTACTCTCCATACTTTTATTTAATTCTGAAAGCTACTTTTCGCCTAAAAGCCTCATGGCAATTTCTACATTTTTCTTGGATTCTTGACGCATTTTTTCTGCCTTTTCTTTTAAGACCTCTTGCCTTTCTTCTAAGTTCTCAAGAGCCAATAGGGTCTTTTCGTATAATTCTTCTGCTGTGAAATTTTCCATATCTACTGCTTCTTTTATGCCAAGTTCTCCCACCATGGCTTCAACTTTTGGGTCATAAATTATTCCCACCATAGGAAGATTTACGCTAGCTGCATAAACAAGTGAGTGAAGGCGCATGGCAGCAAGTAGCTTTAGCTTTTTAAAAATGCCCATAAGTTCGCCTGCTGAATAATTTTTTTCTATTAGCATGACTTTTTCTTTGTTGCGACACTTTTCTGCTACTTCTCTTGAATAGACATTGTCCCTTGGTGTGTGAAAGGGCACAAGCATTATGTCGTAGCCTGCTTCTATTAAGAGGTCAATAGTTTTTGCAAATTTTTCTTTTATAGTCTCATCTTTTTTGTGGTCTCTTATGCAAAATCCTAGAGTCTTTTCTGTTATTTTTATGCCTTCGTCTTTTAATATTTCATCTACTCTATTATCATCTGCTGCTTTTAGGGTAAAAACTGGGTCTGCTGTCACTTCTATATTTTTATTTGTCACGCCCAATTTTTTTACGAAGTCATAGGATAATTTGTCACGAAGGGTAATGTAATCTACTTTATTTAGGACTTTCTTGGTCAAAATTCTATTTTTTCTCTTGTCTATGGGGCCTATGCCATTGGCATAGACATAGACTTTTTTCCTCAGCATTTTCGCCAAAATTATCACAGAGAGATAATAAATTATGCTCCTAGTTGATGTTATATCCTGAAGAAGAGATCCTCCACCTGATAAAAATAAATCTGCATCCTTTAGTGTGGCAATTAGTTCTGGTAATGAAAATCTATTTACTGCATTTATGCCGTAAACTTTTTTTGTCTTCTCAGGATTTTTTGAAAGTGCTGTCATTTTTATTTCAAAATTTTCTCTATTTAGTTTTTTAAAATCTTCTACCATGGCTTTTAAGATGGCATCGTCGCCAGAGTTGTCAAAGCCAAAGTATCCTGATACTACAATTTTTTTCATACCATTCATTTTATCACTCTGTTATAGGATTTCTTTCTATTGTATTTTCTGTATTTTTTAATTCTTCTTTATTATCTATTGTATTTTCCTTTTCTCTTTCAGCTTTTTCTACTTTTATGGCTGTAAAAATTATGGCAAGAACAATCCAGAAGCTAAATATTATTCTTGGAATGTATAAAAAGTGTTCTACAAGTCCATGACCCATAATGCCAATGATGCTGGCAAAGAGTCCTGCTCCAAGGTATTTGAAATATTTATCCTCTGATTTTACTAAGTTTACATAATCGTATTTTAGTGTAGAAAGTAAAAGTAAGATGAAAAAGATAAATCCAATTAAGCCAATTTCTGCTGCCACTTCAAGATAGGTGTTGTGAGCGTGATATATTGGCATTGTCCTAATATATCTTTCAAAGGTATCTTTAAAGGGCATATAGCCAAAGCCAACGCCTGCTATAAAATTATCTCTTATTACATCCATAGTTATGTGCCAAATTTTTATTCTATATAAATTTGATGTGTCCACTGTTGAACCAATAGATGTAATTCTATCTAGAACTTTTTGTGGAAGAAAAGCAAGTCCCCCAAGAATTATTGGTATGCCTAAAAGTAGTAGTCTTTTATCAACTAAGAGGACAAAGGCAAGGGCTGCAAGGGCAATTCCTACCCAGCCACCTCTTGAAAGTGTCATGACAATACAAATTAGTAGTATGCCTGTTGAGGCTGCAAAGAGAAATTTTTTCCTCATAGATTTTGTGTACCAAGTCATGCCAACAGCTATTGGTGTAATTAAAACTAAGTATTCTGCCAAAATATTTGGATTGAAAAATACTGAATAAACTCTAACTGCAATGTCGGTGTTATTTTCTGTGTCAAGCCACTCTGGTCTCATCTGAACTCCTGTAAAATATTGGACTACTCCAAGTAGGGCAACTACAAGAGCTGACAAAAGTAAAGTTGAAATAAGACCGTTAAGTTCTGCCTTTGTCTTTATAGAATTTGTCATGGCAAATAAAAAGGAAATTCCTGCTGCATTTAGTGCCAAGTCACGAACTGATCCTGATGGGTCAATTGATGTTATAGTAGAAAAAACTATTATAAAGGCAAATATTGCTATGGGAACAGTCCTTTCGCCCACTGTAAAACTTTCCTTGTATAATATTGTCCTAAGTAAGACAAAAAATCCCATGGAAAGTAGCATTATTAGTCCCAAGGCATCAGGCACAAAGGGATATAAAAATACTGTTGCAAAGAGTCCAATTTTTATGTCATAGATGACTAAAAGTAGACCACTTATGCCAAGGAAGGCTGCCAAAAATAATTTTGTTCCCAAAAAATAATATATTAAGCTTAGAAAAACTGCCGACAAAAGTATAAAATTAATTTTTTTTGATTTTACCACCAGTTTTCACCGCCTTCATCTAATTTAAAGAAAGATGTAAAAAATTCTAAGACCTTTGAGCCTTTTATTATATCCATATATTTTTCCTTTAAGAGGGAAAGAATTATGCCAAGAATAATAAAGGCAAGGGGAAAAATTATTTTTCCCTTAAAAATTATTGAGATAATTAGGGTAAAAATCCCAGCATAAAAGGTAATATTTGATATTATGCCTGCGATTTCGTCAAAATCATCAAGGGACTTAAAGGCTGAGCCAAGGAAAAAAGAACTCTTAATCAGTGGCACAAAAATTCTTCCCAAAAAATTCATAAATTTTTCTATTAAATTAAAAAGTCCTCTATAAATTCTATAAATAAAGGAATTTGCAAATAAAACTTTATCGCCTGTTAAAACTTTTTTAGTCTTTGAATTTGCAAAGTATTTTGCTAGAGGTTTTCTGATAAAATCATGAATCCTTTTTGTAAGTGAGCTTTCATAATAGCCAGAAAAGGACCTGTAAATTTTATTTAAAAACCTTATAGTTAATGAATTAATAGTGATCACCTAGTTCTTTACTTCTATGCCAAGTATTGTCATAAAAGATGTAATACTTTTATTCTTAATTCTCATTTCTGCACCAATTCTTATTTGTTCAGTGCCTACTTGATAAAAATCTTGCGTTTCCTTGACATCTGCGTCAATAGTAACTATTACTCTGTACTTGCCAGGAACTTCTGCATTATAAAATTTACCTTGGTATTCTGTCTTATCCTTATAGGTTTCAATATCAGCTGTAATAATTTTTCCTATTAAAGTTCCCTTGTCATAATCGTAAAGAGGGTCGCCAACTTTTACATTTTTTGCAGTTACATCTCTAACATCTTTTATTTCTGCTGTGATGACACCTTTTTTTGTTGTGGCTTCTCCAACTGCTGCCTTGTTGCCAAATCTCTTTACTCCCACTGCTACAAGGGCAAGAAGCAAAACTATTATAAGTAAATCAACTATGTTAATTAGTCCAAAAAGTCTGCCCTTTTTGTCAATTATTTTCATTTTTTCCTCCCATTAATATTTCATCATAAATTTCTTTTTGTCTATTTCCCATGGATTCATGAGAATATTTTTCTATTACTTCTCTTTTTATATTTTCGCCAAGTTCCTTTAATTTATCTCTATTGTCATATAAATCCAAGATATATCTTGAAAGGGCCTTGTAATTTCTCACTGGGAATAAATATCCAGTGTAATCGTCCTTTACTATTTCTGGTATGCCACCAGTTTTTGTGGAAACTGTTGGTACAGATAAAAGTGCAGCCTCAAGAATTACATAAGGAAAGGACTCAGATATAGATGTCAAAACATTTATATCAATGGCATTCATGAAGGAATATTTATCCCTTACAAAGCCAAGAAAATAAATATTTTTTTCTATATTAAAAGATTTTGCCATTTCTTCAAGTTTTTTCTTTTCGTCGCCATCTCCTGCTATTAAAAATATTATGTCTGGATTTTCCTCTAAGGTTTCTTTACAGGCCTTAATAAAAGTTTCGTGATCCTTAACCTTATCTAGCCTTGCTGCAATTCCCACCAAAAGCTCACCGTTATAATTAATCTTGTATTTTTCTAAGAAAGCAGTCTTTGGAATGTACTCAATTTTTTCTTCTGTGTCTATGCCATTGTAGAGGACATGAATTTTCTTTTTGTCAAAACCTCTATCTTCTAGCATCTTTTTAAAATTGTCACTTACACAAATATAGTGATCAAATTTTTTTAATGCCATCTTATTTAGAGTAGTGTAAATTAAATTTTTGTAAAAAGAGTCCTTAAAGTCAAGCATATAATCTGAATGGATTGTAGTAACCATAGGGACATGTATTTTCTTTTTTAAAAACATGCAAATAAAATTAGCTCTTGCCCCATGGGCATGGACTAAATCGTATTTGCCATTATTTATTTCGTCACTTAATTTAGAAACGACGGAAAGGTCTGATCTTTTTTCTTGTGGATAAACTTCTATGTCGATGCCTCGTTTTTTTGCTTCATCATAAAAAGTATCTTTTATAAAACAAATTATTTTGCTTTCGACTTTTCCACTAAGACCCTTCATCAAGGTAAAAATATGTGTCTTTGCGCCACCTGTGTCGCCGCCACTAATTAAATGGAGAACTTTTATCATAAATTTCTCCTCCTTATCTTTCTTATTATACAATAAATTATAAATAATTTTAACTCTTTTGTTGAATAATAGCTTTCAATTGAATTGACTTTAAAGCGATTTACTTATCTAAAATTTTTTTATAATTTTTTTGTAAAAAATCTCTTGCAATTTTTTCTCAAAAGTGATTTAATAATAAAGATAAAAAAATAGAAAATCAGTCCAAGGACTGAGTAAAATCATGTCCTTGCGCATGATTTTTTTTTGAGCAAATTTAATACCATAAATTTTTTTTGCCCATTTTTAAGAATGTTTGATCTTTTATTTGGAAAAGGAGAAAAAAATGCCAAGATATAATTCGATTAAGAAGACGCTAGTAATAGGATCTGGTCCCATTGTTATAGGACAAGCTGCTGAGTTTGACTACTCAGGTACACAAGCTTGTGAAACTCTAAAAAAGAATGGTGTAGAAACTGTTCTTGTAAACTCAAATCCTGCTACTATTATGACAGACAAGGGTGTTGCCGATAAAATTTATATCGAGCCAATAACTATTTCTTTTATAGAAAAAATTATTGAAAAGGAAAGACCTGATTCCCTTATTGCAGGCATGGGCGGACAAACTGGTCTTAACATGACACTAGAACTAGACAAGCGTGGAATTTTAGATAAGTATGGAATAAAAATTATAGGTACTGACATTGACGCCATAAAAAAAGGCGAAGACAGAGATATTTTTAGAAAAACTATGAAGGAAATTGGCGAACCAATTATCCAGTCTGAAATTGCAACTACACTTGAAGAAGGAAAAGTTCTTGCTAAAAAAATTGGCTATCCTCTAGTTATTAGACCTGCCTACACTTTAGGTGGAACTGGCGGCGGATTTGCCTATGACGAAGAAGAACTTGAAGAAGTTTTATCTCATGGACTTAGCCTTAGCCCAGTAAATGAATGTCTTCTTGAAAAATCTATTCGTGGTTGGATGGAAATTGAATTTGAAGTTATAAGAGACTCTGCTGGTGAAAAAATTATTGTCTGCGACATGGAAAATGTTGATCCTGTTGGCGTTCACACTGGCGACTCCATTGTAGTAGCTCCTTGCCAAAGTCTTGATAAAGATGTGCTACAAAAATTAAAAAATGCTGCTTTAAATATAGTTGAAAATGTAAATGTTGTTGGCGCTTGCAATGTTCAACTTGCACTAAATCCAGAAACTTTAGACTACGCAGTAATTGAAATTAACCCTAGAGTTTCTCGTTCTTCTGCCCTTGCATCAAAGGCAACAGGTTACCCAATTGCAAGAATTGCAACAAAAATTGCCCTTGGACTTAACCTTTCTGAAATCGAAAATGAAACTACTGGCGAAACTATAGAAAATTATGAACCGCACTGCAATTATGTAGTTGTTAAAATTCCTAAATGGCCTTTTGACAAATTTAAATATGCAAATAGAAAACTTGGCACAAAAATGATGGCAACTGGCGAAGTTATGTCAATTGGTTCATCCTTTGAAGAAGCTCTTATGAAGGGAATTAGATCTCTTGAAATTTCTAAATTCTCTCTTGAATCAAAATTCTCTGAAGAAAGAACTACTGAAGAACTTAAAAAGAGAATTAAGTTCCCAGATGACGAAAGACTTTTTGATGTTGCAGAAATTATAAGACGTGGACTTTCCATTGAACTTATCCACGATATAACTGGCATTGACCTTTACTTCTTGGAAAAAATTGAAAACATCGTTCGTGAAGAAGAAAATCTTAAAAAGTTAAGCCTTGAAACAATGACTCCTGATGAGCTTGCTAAACTTAAAAAGCTTGGCTTCTCTGATAAGACTATTGCCAAGGCTCTTGGCGTAAAAATGGATGATGTAATTGAACTTCGTGAAAAAAATAAAATTCTTCCAAACTACAGAAGAGTTGACACTTCTCCATTTAGAAAAAACGGAGCATATTATTACTCAACTTATGAAAAGACAGACGAAAATATTGTCTCAGACAAGAAAAAAATAATTGTAATTGGATCTGGCCCTATTAGAATTGGTCAAGGTATTGAATTTGACTACTGTAGCGTTCACGCAATTAAGGCTCTTATTAAACTTGGCATCGAAACAATTACTATTAATAACAACCCTGAAACTGTTTCAACAGACTTTGACACATCAGACAAACTTTACTTCGAACCACTTACTGAAGAAGAAGTTAAATCTATAATTGAAATAGAAAAACCAATGGGAGTTATCCTTGCCTTTGGTGGTCAAACTGCTATTAAGCTTGCAAAATATCTTAACTCTCAAAAAATAAACATCTTGGGAACTGATTTTGAAGACATAGATAGAGCTGAAGACAGAGAAAAATTTGACGAAATGCTTGAAAAATTAAAAATAAATAGACCTAAGGGACATGGAGTTTTCACTGTAAAAGAAGGACTTGATGCTGCAAAAGATCTTGGCTATCCACTACTTGTTAGACCTTCCTATGTACTTGGTGGTCAAGGAATGCAAATAACTTATGATGAAGATAGTTTAAAAACTTATTTGCAAAGTGCCTTTGAAAGAGATGCTGAAAACCCAGTTTTAATTGACAAATATTTAGTTGGTCGTGAAATTGAAGTTGACGCAATTTCAGATGGCGAAGATGTTTTAATTCCTGGAATCATGGAACACCTTGAAAGAGCAGGAGTTCACTCTGGAGATTCAATAACAATTTATCCAAGCCTTCACATTTCTGATGCCATAAAGGCAAAAATTTTAGACTACACAAAGAAAATTGCCAAGGCACTTCATGTTAAGGGCATGATTAACATTCAATTTATAGAATACAAAAATGACTTATATATCATTGAAGTAAACCCTCGTGCATCAAGAACTGTTCCATACATCTCAAAGGTTTCTGGTGTGCCAATAGTTGACCTTGCAACAAAAACTATGCTTGGCGAAAAACTATCTGATTTAGGATATGGAGTTGACATTTATAAGGAACCAAAACTTATGGCAGTAAAAGTTCCAGTATTCTCAATGTCAAAACTTAACAGAGTAGAAATTTCCCTTGGACCTGAAATGAAATCCACTGGAGAAGTCCTTGGAGTTGGAAAAGATATAGACGAAGCACTTTTCAAAGGCTTCTTGGCAGCAGGCTCTGCAATAGAAAGTGAAGTTTCAACTGTCCTTGCAACAGTAAATGACAATGACAAAGAAGAATTTATTGAAATTGCAAAATCTATGAAGGACTTGGGCTACACATTTATAGCAACTAAGGGAACTTGTGGGCTTCTTAAAAAAGAAGGCATTGAGGCAAGAGAAATCGGAAAAATAAATGACCCAAGACCAAATATCTTAGATGTAATAAGAAATGGCGAAATCGACATTGTAGTAAACACTCCAACAAGAGGTGGCGACTCAACAAGAGACGGCTTTAAGATTAGAAGAATGGCAACAGAATATGGCATCGACATAGTAACATCTCTTGACACCCTAGCAGCAAGAGTTGCCGTAAAAAATAAAAAATTCCACGAAGAAAACATGGATATCTATGATATCTCAGAATTTTAATTAAAATTTTTGAATTTATAATTTAATTTGTAAATTAAGAATATAAAATTTAAGACAAAAAATTAGCCTTGGTGTAGGAACATCAAGGCTTTTTCTCTTTATTAGTAATTATTTTCTAAAAATAAATAAATGCTCATGGGCTATGAGGAGAAAATTATACTTAATACTATTTGTCTTCCAAAATCCTGTAGCTTTGCAATTATGCTGTTCTTTAATTATCATTTCCTTTAGCTTAAATCCAGCATTTTCAAAAACTTGCATTACATAAAAGGACAAAGGGATCATGTGACCATTTTTTCGAGTATCACCCATTAAGATTGCACAAAATTTTTCTTTTTTTAAAACTCTATAACTTTCAGATGCAACTTTTTTCATCTCATCTAAAAATTCATTTATTTTTAAATGAGATAAGTCCTCCTCGATATTCTCACTATACTCGATTATGTTAGCATAAGGCGGATGAGTGCAAATCAAATCAATGCTGTCATCAGGTATAAAATCTAAATTCCTTGCATCTCCCTTTCGCAAAAAAACTTTGCCATCTGCTCCTTCATGATGGAAATCAATTTTTTCTTTACAGCGATTAAGGGCAACATCGTTAACATCTATTCCTATTATGTCTCTATTTAATAATTTCGCTTCAACAAGAGTTGTGCCGCCACCTGCAAATTGGTCTAAAATCAAATCTTTTTCCTTTGAATATCTTAAAATTATATTCCTAGGTATGTAGGGTGACCAATTACCTCTCCACTTTGCATCATGCGTTGCCCAATCTCCTCTTTGTGGGAAAGACCAATGAGTTGTCATTTCAAGTTCAAAGTTTTCAGGCTCCCATTTTGTTATTTTATTTGCCATTACTTAAATACCTCATCAATAATATATTTAAGAGCTCTTTTAATAAATTTAAAAGATTAAACTATTCCTCTATAATATTTGGAAGTTTAAAAATCCATTTTAACCAAGAACTTACAGAACCTGCTCGTCTACTTATTTGACCTTCATCACATACATTATACTTTCTCATTAAATACTCTATATCATTTTTCTTTGGTAACTTACCAGTAGAGTGGATTTCAAAAAATAATTCATTAAAAATTTTGTGTTTTAATATTAATTTAACAAGTTCTAACTGTCTAGGTTTATAATTCATTTTAGCTATTTCTAAACCTTTTTTTGTCAATCTTATCTTTCTAACTTTATTCCACTGGCTAGTTTCTTCATCGAATTCTTCACCATCATATTTTTCAAAAATACCTAAGTACTTGCCAGCATTAAAATAATATCCCGACTGTCTTATATCAAACTGCATAATATCAGCAATTTTACCTGAAGACATATCTTCTTCCTTTAAACAATCAATTAATGAAATAATTCTTTCAAAACTATCTGCTTGAACAAAAGGAGTCTTGTAAACCTCCATGTTATCATCTATCGTGACTTTTGTATCCTTGTATACTTTAAAAAGATCTTCGGTCGTGATTTTTGTATCTTGCAAAGTATAATTCTTCTCTTGAACTAATTCTATTGAAGAATAATTATTTAAGTCATTAAATTTATATTCTAGTAACCTAAATATTTGATTAGAATATATAGAAAAAACCAGTCTTATTGGCTTCTTTACTCTATTTTTCCACAATCTATATGGATAATACAATTGTCTTACATGAAAGTCTGGATGAATAACATTTTTTGCTTCAATAATTACTACAGAGTTATCATTTTCTAGTCCTGCATCAATTTCACACTGTACATTTTTAACATCAATGTACAAAGGCTTCTTTGAATTTCTATCTACTGAAAAATTAAATTCTCCAGTTCCCATTCTTCCATTAAAAGTCGCAAAATTTTCTCCATCTCTTAAAAAATCTTCGAGAATTGGGGACAGCATTAAAACATTTATTGCATTAGCCTCTGAAGTAATATTCTCAATATTAATGCTTTCTAAATCCCTCATTTCTACCTTTTGCATCTTTGTTACATCTTCAACATATTTTGGTAGATCTTCATAAAGTTTAAAATCACTTAGTATGTAAGAACTTCTTGATGTCGGTAAAATATTTATCTTTTTTGATTTTAAAATGCCAGGCAAAGATTCTGAGCTGTCCCATTTTGCCATAAGCCTTGGCTCTTTAAATTCTTTTATTTGTTCTGCTGTAATGTTGTAAAATCCATTTTCATTTACTTCTTTTTCTATATCGTATTTATTGAATAATTCTTTCCAAGCATCATTTGCACTTATCTTTGCCATAGTTTCTCACCAATACTTCGTTTATTTCTCCTCTTTTATTGCCTTTAGAATTAATTGAACGCCTAGCTTTTACCAGAGTAATTTCATAATCTTTGTAAAGTTCCAATATATATGGATGTGCGGAATTAGATAGCATAAAATTTATCCCTCTGTCATTTAACTTATCACATTCTATTTTAAGCTCTTCTTGATCTTTTTCATTAAATCCATTTTCAGTGTATCCAGTAAAACTTGATGATGAGGATATTGGCATATAAGGTGGATCAAAATACACAAAAGCACCTTTTCGTAAATTTTTTAAAGCTTCTCTATAGTCACCTTCCATTATTTTTATGTTATTATCATTAAAATAATTAGACATTGCTAGTATTACTGGTTCATTAACAATGTTAGGATTTTTATATTTTCCATAAGGACTATTAAATTGTCCAGCTTGATTCACTCTAAAAAGCCCGTTATAGCAGGTCTTATTAAGATATATTATTCTCGCTGCTTTTTCCAAGTCACTCATGTTTTTATAATTTTCAGACCTATCTAAAGCTCTTATTTCGTAATAATAATCTTCAGAATTTTTTTTATCATGTTCTTTTAAAATATCTAATAGTTCTTGTGGATTATCTCTTACAATGTTATAAACATTTATTAAATCTTTGTTAAAATCATTTATTATAGCTTTTTTAGGTTGTAAACTAAATAAAACTGCTCCTCCACCTACAAAAGGTTCCACATAAGTTGTGATTCTTTTAGGTAAAAGAGGATTAATTTCATTTAAAAGTTGTCTTTTGCCGCCAACCCATTTTAATATGGGAGCTAATATTATATTTTTCAATTCCTACACCTCCTTTACCATTTTGTGTTAATTACTCTATATAGTTTAACAACATTATATTCTAAAAAAATCCTTATTACAAATTTTTGATTTAATAAAATAAACCGATGCAATATTTTGCACCGATTATATTTTATTTTTCTCTTACTTAATATTTAATTTTTCTCTCAACTCTTTTATAGCAGAGTCAAGTTTTTTCTCATCTAGTTCCCTATTTTTATTTTCTATGGCTTTTTCTACTAGGTCCATGAGTTGGTCGTCCCTGTCATTTTCAAGCCTATCTAAGGCAATTTTTACCAGTCCACCAAGTTCTCTAAATTTTGTAACTACCCTATGTTCATCAGCAATATGACCCATTAAAAAGGCAAAGGTCCAGTCTGCATTAGTCTCTGTGAGGACGCACTTGTGATCCACCATTACCCCCTCTTTTTTTAAAGCAATTAAAAAGTCCTGCAAAATATTTCTGTCAAAGTCAGAAAATACCATTAATTTATTTTCGTCTTCCACAAGATCATTTTCTCCCAAATCTAAATTAAAAAGTTCGCCAACTTTTTTATCTAAATCTTTTTTTGCAATCTTATTTATTTCAATGCCAAATTCACTTGCCACATTTTCTGTGATTTTTGTCTTTTCTTTTTCTAATCCATATAATAAAATTTTTTTCACAATAACACCTCTCTTTTATTTTACCCAATTTTAATTTATTTATTGGGTATATTATTATTGAGGTGTTTTTATGAGACTAAATAAGGGTGACGAAGTTATTTACGAAAGAGTTTTTACTGAAAAAGATTTGAGGGACTATGCAAAAAATGCAAACTTCTGGGGCAAGCACCACGAAAGTCCCAACGCTGATGGCGAGTACCTCTTGCAGGGTCTTTTAACTGCAAGTCTTACTAATAAAATTGGCGGCGACTACGATATTTTAATGTATAGCATGGAGTTTGATTTTATAAAAAAGGCCTACACTGGAAGAAAAATAAGATGTATAAATAAAGTTGAAAACCTAGAAAATAAACATGATAAAAATTTTATAGACATAGTTTCAGATGTCTATGACGAAAATGGCGACCATCTCCTTCACGGATTTTTAAGGGGGATTTTATTAGATTAAGTGTGGGAAGCTTCCTACACTTTTTCTTTTGCCACTTAACTAAATTTCTCAACCACTTAGAGAAGATTTATTTACTTTTTCTTTTCAAGGTTTATATTATAAGTAAAGGAGGTCAGAAATGGATTTTGAAATTAAAATTGATGAAAATTATAAGGTGCCCAAGGCTATTGTCTACACTGATAAGGTTACAGAAGAAGTTTTAAGGCTGAAGTCCTTTGTGCTAGAAAATTCTGAAAATTTGTTAATTGCTTTTCTTGATGAGAAGATAAAAATTTTAAAGCCTGCAAAAATTTATAGGATTTACACAGAGGATTCAAGGGTCTTTGCCGAATCTCTCGAAGAAAAATATTTAGTGAAAAAGAGAATTTATCAGCTGGAAGATATGCTGAAGGCGAAAAATTTTGTTAGGATTTCAAACTCTGAACTCATCAACCTAAACTTAGTTGATAGTTTCGACTTATCCTACTCTGGAACTATTTCTGTCACTATGAAAAATAAGTCCAAGACCTTCGTATCTCGAAGATATGTGAAAAAAATTAAAAATACTCTAGGTATATGAGGTGATTTTATGAAAAAAATTATTAGTCGCATGGTAAATGGTCTTTTGATTTGTGAATTTGTTTTGCTTGTCATTTCCCTAATTATGTCCTATATTTTTACTGATGGGGATTTTTCTATTGCAAACCCAAGCTTAATAGAAAGTTCTAAGTCAGTCTTTGTGGCAAACTTTTTGTCCATTTGTCTTTCTGGACTTCTTGGCATGGTCTTTGGCTTTGCCTCTGTAGTTTGGGAAGAAGAAAAACTTTCAATACTTACAAGAACCATCATCCACTTTCTCTTAACTGCTTCCACTATGGTTTTTGTAGGCTACAAGCTCTACTGGTTTCAAAAGTCCCCTTTGTCCCTTGCCATCTTCCTTGGCATTTACCTCTTAATCTATCTTGTAATTTGGTTTGTTGAATACAGACTTGCCAAGAGAGATATAGCAAGATTAAATGAAAAATTAAAAAATAATATGTAAAAAATGCCAGCTTATGAAATAATTTCACAAGCTGGTGTTTATATTCACTCATAATTTTTTTTGCAAAGTTTTTACTTGACTTATAAGATTTTCAGAAATATAATTTTGTTAGAAAGTATGATTTTCTAACAAAGGAGGCTCTAATGTTAGTTGAATTAAAAGCCAAGTCACAAGTAACTATACCCAAGGATATTATTAATTCCATGAAATTAAGTCAAGGCGACCAGTTTGAAATCCTTGAAGATAATGGAAAAATTATTCTTGTTCCAGTGGCAATTTATCCCAGCCATGTTATTGAAAATATAAAAGAATCTGTGGAAGAAATTAAAGAAAATATAAAAAATGGACAGCAACCAGTTTTTGATTCTCTGGATTCCTTATTTGAAGAGTTGGATAAATAATGTCTTTTAAAATTACTTATTCAAAAAATTTTTTAAAACATTATAAAAAGTTATCTAATGCAGAAAAAAATCAGTTTAAAAATAAATTAAAAATTTTTATAGAAAATCCTACTCACCCATCTCTTAGAACTAAAAAAATTAAAGGCTTAGAAAATACTTGGGAATCATCAATCAATATGGACATAAGAATTCTTTGGTTCTACCAAGATGACGAACTTATTTTTTTAATCGATATAGGTCACCATGATATTTTAAATAACTTATAATTTATTGCATTAAAAATCCACATCAGCTTTGATGTGGACTTTTTTTTATTTATTTTTCGCCAATTACTTCAATTTTGTATCCGTCTGGATCTTTTACAAAGAAATAAGAATCTGATTTGTCAGATAGGGCTTTTAGTTCTGTAACATCATAACCTTTATTTTTTAATTCTTCCCTAAAGGCTTTTATGTCCTTGTGAGAAATGGCAATGTGACCGTAGCCGTCGCCAATTGTGTAGTCCCTTCCGTCATAATTATATGTCAGCTCAAGTTCATAGGGTGAGTCTTCTAGCTTTAAATATAAAAGTGTAAATTCATCTTCTGGAAAATCCTTACGCCTTGATTCAACGAAACCCAAGGCTTCTTTATAAAACCTTTCAGATCTTTCCAAGTCCTTTACTCTAATCATTGTGTGTAAAAATTTCATAAGATCCCTCCAATATTTTATCTAATCTATAATTATTTATAACCATAATTCTCTTTAATACTCATTAAAAAAGCCAGAGAATTTTATTCTCCAGCTTAATTTTATACAAGTTCTGCATTTACTTTTTCTGATTTTTCTTCCTTCATCTCGTCCTTTGAGATGATGTCTTTTACCTTCATTAGTCTTGTAATATTTGCTCTTTCACTTTCATCAAGTTTTGAGCGAATATATTTTATAGTTTCTTCTAAATCTGGTATTGTCTTGTACTCAAGGGCATTTACTCTTCTTCTTGTTTTTTCTATCTCATTTGCAAGAAGTTGTGCCGCCTTTTCCTTTTGGGTAAGAGTTAAAAGTTCATCCATAACTTCTGTAAGATCGTCTATGGCATAGTCAAGGTCAGATGTTGTTTGTGCATATCCATAAGGGTATCGAGATGCATCTTCAGCTGTCTTTTTCGTTATAAATTCCATCTCTGGCACATCAACCGACATTACATTTTTCTTTTTGATATTAACAAGAGTTTTCATTGTGGGAAGTGAAATTGCTTCTTCTAACATTTCTGGACTCATAGCAGCTGATGCCATGAGAAAGGCTTTAAAAGAATTTTGTAATTTCTCTTCCACTTCAAGTCTTAGTTTTTTGTTTTCCTTTATGAGAGTGATAAACTGTCTCATAAGTTCGTCTTGCTTGTCCTTTAAAAGTTTGTGTCCTCTTTTTGATGTCTCTAATTTATCTTTTAAAATGGACAAATTCATTCTTGTGGGATTTACTTTAAGTCTTGTCATTATAATCCCTCATTTTCTAAATTTTCAGAATCTTTAGAATCTTTCTCCTTATCGCCCAAATATTTTTCAATTAATTTGTCGTCAATTCTCTTTAGTTCTGTTTTAGGTATTATAGATAAAAGTTCCCAACCTAAATTCAAAGTATCTTCAATAGGTCTATTTGTTTCAAAACCTTGAGATACATATTGTTTTTCAAACAAATCGGCAAATCTTGCAAAGGCCTTATCTGTATCTGATAGAGCTGTTTCACCAAGAATGGCAGAAAGTTCCTTTGCTTCCTTACCTGCAGTGTAGGCTGCATAAATTTGGTTCATTGTATCAGCATGGTCTTCACGAGTTTTACCTTCGCCAATTCCCTTATCTTTAAGTCTTGATAATGATGGGATGGCATTAATAGGTGGTTCAAGTCCTTGTTTATAAAGGTCAGTTGAAAGAATTATTTGTCCTTCAGTGATATAACCTGTAAGGTCAGGTATAGGGTGAGTGATGTCTCCTTCTGGCATTGTCAAAATTGGAATTTGTGTAATAGAACCTTCTCTACCTTTAATTCTTCCTGCTCTTTCATAAATACCTGCAAGGTCTGTGTATAAATAACCTGGGTAACCACGTCTACCTGGAACTTCTTTTCTTGCGGCAGATACTTCTCTTAGTGCTTCTGCATAATTTGTCATATCTGTTAAAATTACAAGTACGTGCTTTCCAAGTTCAAATGCCAAATATTCTGCTGCAGTAAGTGCCATTTTTGGTGTTGCAAGTCTTTCAATTGCTGGGTCATTGGCAAGATTCATAAATAAAACTGCTCTATCTATGGCTCCTGTCTTTGTGAAGTCATCTATAAAGTATTGAGCTTCTTCAAAGGTAATACCCATGGCTGCAAATACTACGGCAAAGTCTCCACCTGAAAGTACAGTCGCTTGTCTTGCTATTTGTGCTGCAAGTTCGTTATGAGGAAGTCCTGCTTCAGAGAATATTGGAAGTTTTTGCCCCCTAACAAGAGTGTTAAGTCCATCAATTACAGATACACCTGTTTGAATAAATTCTGATGGATAGTCTCTTGAAACTGGATTTATGGCAGTTCCGTTAATATCAATTTTTTCTTCAGGAATAATTTTTGGACCATCATCAATTGGTTCTCCAAGTCCGTCAAAAACTCTACCAATCATGTCTGGTGAAACTCCAAGTTCAAGTGGCTTTCCTAAAAATCTTACACTTGTGTCCATTAAGTTAATTCCACTGGAACCTTCAAAAATTTGAACCATGGCCTTGTCGCCTTCAATTTCAATTACACGACCACGCCTCTTTTCGCCGGTTTGAAGTTCGATGTCCACAAGTTCTTCGTAGGCTGCACCTTCTACTCCTTCAACAGTCATAAGAGGTCCAACGACTTCTGTTACTGATTTATATTCTTTAAGCATCTACATCACCGACCTCTTCTAATTCTTTAAGTTCACTGTCAATTTTATCTTTTATTGCATCGATTTTTCCTAAATCATCATTAGGAAGGTACTTCATTCTGGCAATATTTTCTTTTACATCTAGTTTTTCAATTTCGCTAAAGTAGGCTCCCTTTTCTAGTGCTTCTTGTGATTTACCATAGAAGTATAGAATTGTGTCAAGCATCTTAAATTGTTTTTCAAGTGGACAGAAAGTATCAACATCGTGAAAGGCATTTTGTTGTAAAAAGTCTTCACGAATTGATTTTGTAGTGTCAAGTTTTACTTGGTCTTCATCTGACAAAGTATCACGACCTACAAGTCTTACAACTTCAAGTAGTGTTGTTTCTTCTTGTAAAAGTGCCATTGCTCTTTTTCTTAGTTTTGAAAATCTTCTATCAACTTTTTCATCTAGATAAGCGTCAATTTTTGCTTGATATAGTGAATAGGAATCAATCCAGTTAATAGCTGGGAAGTGTCTTTGATAAGACAAATCGTAGTCTAATTTCCAGAATATTTTTACGATTCTAAGTGTATTTTGCGTAACTGGTTCAGAAATATCTCCACCTGGAGGAGAAACTGCACCTATAACTGAAAGGGCTCCTTCTCTTTCTTCAGAGCCATTTACAAGGACACGACCAGCTCTTTCATAAAATTCTGCAATTCTTGAACCAAGATAAGCTGGGTAACCTTCGTCACCAGGCATTTCTTCAAGACGACCAGACATTTCACGAAGGGCTTCTGCCCAACGAGATGTAGAGTCTGCCATCATGGCAACTGAATAGCCCATATCTCTAAAATATTCTGAAATTGTGATTCCTGTATAAATTGATGCTTCACGAGCTGCTACTGGCATGTTAGAAGTATTGGCAATAAGAACTGTCCTCTTCATAATTGATTCACCAGTTGCAGGGTCCATTAGCTCTGGAAATTCCATTAGTACATCTGTCATTTCATTTCCACGCTCTCCGCAACCTACATAGACAACTATTTGTGCATCTGCCCATTTTGCAAGTTGATGTTGTACAACTGTTTTACCTGAACCGAAAGGTCCTGGAATAGCAGCAGTACCACCCTTGGTAATTGGGAAAAATGTATCTATTACTCTTTGTCCAGTAACAAGAGGTTCCTTTGGATCAATTTTTTTCTTGTAAGGTCTTCCCTTTCTTACTGGCCATTTTTGTATCATTGTAAGATTTTCATCGCCCTTTTCTGTTTCTATAACTGCAATAGTATCTTCAACAGTAAAGGAACCTTCCTTAATATCTTTGACCTTACCTTTAATTCCATTGGGAACCATGATTTTGTGAGTTACAACTGATGTTTCTTCTACTGTGCCAAGGATATCTCCCGTTTGAACAGAATCTCCTACCTTTGCAACTTTTTTAAATTCCCATTTCTTTTCTCTATTTAAAGGATTTACTATAACTCCTCTTTTTAAAAAGTCTCCAGCTTCATTTCTAAGTCCAACAAGAGGTCTTTGAATACCGTCAAACATTTGCTCGATCATTCCAGGACCAAGCTCAACGGAAAGTGGTGCTCCTGTTGTATAAACTTCATCTCCAGGGCCAATACCTGTAGTTTCTTCGTAAACTTGAATGGAAGCCTTGTCGCCTCTCATTTCAATAACTTCACCAATTAGTCTGTCTTTAGAAACTTCTACTACGTCATAGACATTGGCATCTTCCATGCCAGATGCTACAACTAGTGGTCCGGATACTTTAATTATCTTTCCTGATTTCAATAAAGATCCTCCTTTATAAAAAAGTGATTAATCACCTAATATATTTGCTCCAACTGCCTTTTCAACATTTTTGTTCAAATTCTTCATACCAATACCAAGAGTTCCCTTATTTGAAGGAATAACTATAATTGCTGGCAATAACTTGTCATTATATCTCTCTATAGTATTTGGTATTTTTGCAGCAAGTTCTTCTGTAATATAAATTACACCATAATCTTTTTTTGCAAGAGCATCAACTTTTGCCCTTGCGTCCTTTTCTTCGTAACTAACGAAGACATCTATCCCTATTGCCTTAAAGGATAGAACTGAATCTTTGTCTCCAATAACTGCAATTTTATACATAAGTATCACGCAACTTTTCTCTAATAAATTCACTCTTAAGTCCATTTAGTTTGGAAACTAAAATGATTCTAAGATTTTTAATTTCTATTTCCTTTGCCAAAGCATTTGCAAAAACAACTTCTGGACCATAAGTGATATACTTTACATCTTTTATTAAATCTATAAAGTAATTGTCCATCTCTCTTTCAAAATCTGAAAGATTTCCCCTTTCCTTAAAGGAATCAAGTGCCTCTTTAATATACTTATAAATTTCAAGTTTTTTAAAGGCATCTGTATCTGAACTTATTTCTCTATTTAATAAATCCAAATAAGTTTCTTCTCTGATATTGCCGCCTTCTATGATTATACTCCTTAAAAATTCTGGGCTTTTTTCTTGCTTCTTAGCCCTTAAAAGTGTCCTAATATTTGTAAAATCAATTAAATTCTTTGCATATTTTATAAATAAGTCCACTTTAGACTCATTTGCAAGTTCAAGAAGTTCAATAAAGTAAGCATTGTCAAGGTAAATATCAATTAGCTGTGGGTCTTTTTTTTCTTCATAAAGCTCCTCAACTCTTGTTATAAGTTCAAAATACTTATTTTTCTTGCTTCCTTTCAGAAGAGCGTCTCGATATTCCTTTAGGTCAAAATCTCCAATATTCATATAGAGATCTTTTAAATCCTTTTTCCCAATATCTTCTTTTATTAGCACCTTTAAATTGTGATAAAAATACTTTAATGTAAGAAGTTTTACTGGAATTTTAGAAGGAGAAATATCAAAAAGTTCATCATAAAAACTTGTGAGTTCTTCTTTTAAAATATATTCATAGTCTGTAGGAGAAGAGAGTTTATTAATATACTTGTTATAAACAGTATCAGATAGAGATCTAAGTGCGTCTTCCAAAGTATCTGTTTCAGAAATTCTTATAAAGTTTTCACTTTTTAAAAATTCCTTTTCCAAAACTCTAAGTCTTGTAGAACTTTGGATGAATTTACTTTTATCCATTTAACCACCTTTTCCCTTAACTGAAAAGTTTTTCAGCCAAAAATTTTTCCAAGTCTTCTCTTTCAGATTTTACAAGAGCTTTAAAATCGCCATTGTAAATTAAATTTCCATTGTGTAGGACAAAACCTCTTTCTACATCAGTCTCAGAAACCTTAAAGCCAAGATTTGCATTTTTTACTGCAGCTCTATATTTACTTGGCACATCTAATATAGAATTTTTGTCTTCTACACCTTGAACATTATTTTTTACAAATTTTACAAAATCTTCTTCTGACAAATCTTCTAGCTGAGCTACTGCCTTTTTAAGGATTTTATCAATTAATTTGTGCTTTTCAGCCAATATATCATCTCTTGCCTTTAACTCAGCACTGGATTTTGCCCTTTTTAAAATGTCTTCTCTTTCTTTTATAGAGATTTCATTAATTTTATCAGCTAAAAATTTTGCATCATCTTCTCTTTTTTCTACAACAATATCTTTTTTTCCTTCTGCTTCCTTTATAATTTCATCAGCCTTAGTTTTTGCATCCTCAATAATTTTATTTAAAATATTTTCAAGTCCTGCCATAGTATCACCTAGGCTCTAAATAGAATAAAGAATGAAATTGCAAAGGCAAGAATTGCATAAAGTTCAACCATTACTGCAAAGATAATACCCTTTGCTTGTTGTTCTTCATTTTTTGCCAAGATGTTAATCCCTGCAACAGAAACTTTTCCTTGTGCAACTGCAGATACAAGTCCAGCAAGACCAATAACGGCACCGCTTGCCATGTACATAAATCCTGTGTTTACTGGAACATCTGGTGAAAGTCTAAATAATATAAATAGTCCAATTACAAATCCATAAAGACCTTGTGTACCTGGAAGTAGTTGAAGTACAAGAGATTTACCAAATTTTTCTGGTTCATCAATTACTACACCTGCAGCAGCTTCCCCTGCCATACCTACTCCCTTAGCAGATCCTGCACCAGAAAGTGCTACTGCAAAGAAGATCCCAATAGATCCTAAAATCAATCCACCATATTGTCCCATTAATCCATTTAACATAATTTTCCTCCTAGTCTATATTAAAGTAATCTGAATTTTCTATCATTTTTTTGAAAGGTATGCCTCCACCTTCATAAAATTTATTAAACATTTCTACATAAGTAAGCCTTGCTGTATGAACATAAGCTGACAAATAAGAAAGAAAGGCATTAAATAATTGAAATACCACAAAAATTACTATTGCAAATAATTTTCCAAGTATATTTGATTCAAAAAGCATTCCTGCAATCATATTTATGGCAAGTCCCAAGAAGGAACCTGATAAAACTAGCGCCATAAGTCTTAGGTAAGATACAAAATCACCTAGATAAGATGAAATTCCATATAGAGAATAAATTCCCCAACCTATTTTTGCACCAGTAGATTTTTCTTCTCTACCACCAGTTGCAACTATTCCTATCATGCCAAGTACCATTACAACTAAAAATACTTTGCCAAAGGCTGCAACTTGTGGAAGGAATTTACTTAAAATAAATCCAATTGCTCCCAAAACTGCCATATACCAAAAACCAACATCAAAAAGTGCATCCTTTGGTTTGCCATCACGAATATTCATATAAGCCTTTATGCCAAGGGCAAAGAATATGTGAATGCCACCAAGAATTAGTGAGAGAATTACTAAAAGTGTAGAATCCTCTGCTGGATCTATAAGTGCTGGGAATTTTATAATTCCTCCAAAGAAGGAGCCAAATACAAGCCCAAATATTATAGTAGAAATTGAAAGATAATTAAAAAATTTAATAAATCTTCTCTTTTTATCCGTCAATTTAAATTTTTTAAGGGCAAAAAGTGTACCTAAAAATACTAATAGGCCATAGCCAAAGTCGCCAACCATTATGCCTGCAAATATGAAATAAAAAGGCGCAAAGAAAGGCGTCGGATCAATTTCATTATATTTTGGCATGGAATACATTTCCGTCATAAGTTCAAAAGGCCTTACAAAGGAATTGTTTTTTAGTAAAATTGGCACTTTATCAGAATCTCTCTTGGCATCTTCTGCACTTAGATAATAATTTTCGCCACATACTTTTTTAACTTCATTTTCAAAATCTTCTAATTTTTCACTTGGAACATAACCTTCTATTAAATCAAGTTCTGTAGTCTTTAAAAATTTTCTCTCTGACATTATCTTAATTTTTTCATTTCGATAAAATTCATAGGAAAATTTAAAATCTTCCAAATATTTTAAATAAGTCTTTAAGTCTTCTTCTATGTTTTTATTTTTTTCATAAAGAAACTCTTTGTCTCTTTCATAGGAGTCTATCTTGTCCTTAACTTTGCCATCTGCCTTAATGTTTATAGGTGTGAAGCCATAAGTTGAAAATAGGGACTTTATATTTTCATCAATAGATTTTTCCACTATCATTAGATAATAATAAAAATTCTTGTCCTTTGAGACTCTTTCAATATATGCTAGCTCATTTTTTATAAATTCACTTTCAAATTCAGCTGCATGATTTGAAGATATTGTACCTGTGTAAATGTTTACAGAACCCATATCGTTTATCCTAGATAAGGAGGATGAAAGATTCTCCCAAGGTTTTAATTCGCCTATCTTGGAATCGATATTTTGAATTTTGCTATTATTTTTATCTTTTTCATCAACTAAGGCTTTAATCTCACCATCAATTTTTTCAAAGGGAAAGGTCATTGCTCTAGCTGCAAGTTCCTCTAAAGTGATGTCTTTTACCCCATCTTTCATGGCTTTAATAGGATTTTCCTTTTCCTTAAACTGAAGTAGGAGATCAATGTCTTCCTTAGACCTTTTGATTTTATCATCAATTTCAATTAAATCTCCTGAAGATCTAGGTCTTGTGAAATCATCTTCTGACAAATCTTGGTCAATTTTAGACTCATCAATGTGAACATAATTAAATTTTTGAAATTTATCAATTAATTTAACTCTATCCTCATCAAAGATAAAGAGTTTGAAATTTTTCATATTAACTATTGCCATTATTCACAATCCTCTCTACCACTGATTTTACAATTTCAGCTTCTTTGTCTTTAGAAATATTTGAAATTTCAGCAATTTTTTTCTCTGCATCTTCTCTTATTGGCAGAATTGATTTTTCTCCCTCAAGTCTTGCCTTTTTAAGAAATTCATTCTTACTTTCATTTGCCTTATTAACAATAGATTCGTAAGACTCATTTGCTAGAAGTCTTGCATTTTCAATAATTTCCTTAGCCTTAACCTCTGCGTCGTCAATAATTTTTTTTGCTTCAGCTTCAGTGTCTCTAACTTTTTTTACTGCATCATCTGACACTAAATCACCTCCAATGTAAAATCTTTCTTAAACTAATTATATCACTTGTTAAATTATTATTTAACTATAATAATAATAATTTTAATTTTAGTTACTTTTATTTAATACCCTATTAGAATTTCTTTATTTAAAATTAATTGAAAAAAAAAGAATTTAATTGTTTTTTTTATCAAAAGTAACTTAAAAATCTATAAAGTGGAGTAAAATAATATAAAAAAAATACTTTTGTTAAAAAAGCCACTGTAAAAAACAGTGGCTAAAAATTTTTAAAATTTTATAAATTTATTTGTTTAAAATATCTTTAAAAGCATTCATATTGTAAATCTTTGAAACTAAAATAATTGAAAGCAATTTGTCAAGGTAATCTGTAATAATTTGAACGCCTAGGACAATTACAAAATCTGAAATATCCATAATTGCACGAAGGGCTTGGACAATATAAGATGATCCTGCTGTTGTAACTGTTCCAAAGAGATAAGTTGCAATAAGTGCAGATGAAACTGCAGCTGGTATAGACATAGCTGGTGTTAGATAAAATTTTGAAAGAAAATCATCTCTCTTTAAAAATTTAAAATAGCCTGCTGTGAAGCCAACTATAATTTGTGTAGGCATAAAGTAAAGGGCAACAGGATCTGATATTGTATTTACTAAAGCTGTTATTACTCCTGCTAAAATACCAAATACTGGACCAAAGGCAAAGCCTGCCATAACTGTTCCAATTGAATCTAAATAAACTGGAAGTTTAATCATAAGTCCAATCCATGAGCCTACCATATTCATGGCAACGCAAAGTGCCAAAATCGTTATTTTTTTTGTGCTTATTTTCATAAAATGTCACCTAAAACTTTCTCATCAACTTCACTTTTTGTAATTTCTTCTAAAAAATACTTCCAAACTTCATAGACATCTAAGTCTTCATAAAGAATTATATTTTTTTCTCTCTTCATAAAGTCCATCTCATCAACCATAAGCATTCCCCTAGCTGGTCCATCTGTTATGCACTCTGCATTAAAGGACCTACCTCTGAAAAACTCTGGCTTTCTTTCAAGAAGAATTGTAAGTGGATCATTTATAACGGATCCTATAATTTTTTCATATTCCCAGTGAAAGTCCATGTAGAAATTTGTAATTTTTTCAATGAAATTTCCCATAGTCGGATTTAGTCTTTTCATGTAGGACAAAATACTAGGTGTAAGGACAAATTTTCTCGTGACATCAAGGGGCATAATTTCAACTTTTCTTGGTGCATTTTTTATAACATAGTCTGCCGCATCTGGATCTACATAAAAATTAAATTCAGCCACTGGACTCATGTTGCCATGACTCTTAAAATTGCCACCCATAATAATAATTCTAGTGTCTAAAAAGGCATCTCTGTCCCTTTTTAAGGCTCTAGCAATATTAGTTAATGGTCCCAAGGCAAAAATTGTAAGATTTCTTTTTCTAGCTTCTTGAATTAAAAAGTCTATGGAATCTCCATCTACTTCTTTTTCATCAAAATCAAGATAAGTTTCGCCAAGCCCATCTTCACCATGAGTGTCCTCTGCGTTGATAAAGTCCTTATTTAAGGGAGCTTCACTTCCCATGTAAATTTTAAAGTCTCGCTTTAGAAACTTTGAAAGTCTCAGTATGTTTTTTCTTCCCTTTTCTATGTGAACATTACCTGAAACTAAAGAGATCCCTAAGATTTCATATTCCTCTAAATTATTTGCCAAAATAATTGCAAGAGAATCGTCAATCCCGGGATCTGCGTCGATAATAATTTTTTTCATTTTAACCTCCATTTCTTTGGAGAACAATTAGTTTTTTATACTTGGAGTTCCCGAACAAGTGAAACTTATTATACAATAAATTTAAAAAATAGACAAGTTTATAGCCATGAAGTATAATTGATTTAGGCAAAATTAATTTATGTAGGTAGAATTATAATTTAACTTGGAGTGATTACATGAAAAAAATTTTTAAAATACTAATTTTATTTGCTCTGGCTTTAAGTCTTTTTGCTTGCAATAAGAAAAATAATCCAGGCGACACAAATAAAGTTGAAGAAAAGGAAAAAACTACAGCGACAGCTATTGAACTTGAAAAAATGCCAATTGAAAATTTTGATTTTCAAACAATGGATATTTTAGATGGAAATGTCATTAAATCAGAAGAATTTTACAAAGAAAAACCTCTAACACTTGTAAATGTCTGGGGAACATTTTGTGGACCATGCAAGGAAGAAATGCCTGATCTTGCAAAATTATATGATGAATACAAGGACAAAATGAACTTCCTTGGAGTTGTGGTAGACACTAATGTTAATATGGACACAAATGTGGAAGAAGCACAACAAATAATAAAAGATTCTGGCGTAAATTATAAAAATATTATGCCAAACCCAACTACGGAAGACACTTTAGTTAATATAACTGCTATGCCAACTACATTTTTTGTAAATAGCGAGGGAAAAGTCCTTGGTGGTTTTGTTGGTAAAGCCGACAAAGACTCCTTAAAGGCAACAATTGATAAAATACTAGAAGAAAACAAATAATCTTATATGACCTTAGATGAGTTCAATTGAGCTCATCTTTTTTTATTTATAAAAAAATTTTTTCTAACTTAAAAAACAAACTTACATTTTTTTAGCTACGTCAACCCAAGATTTATAATTTGAATACTTTTCTAGCTCAGCTATTGTCATTTCTATTGCACTATTACTAGATCCACATGCGGGAAAAACAGTCTCAAATCTTTTTAAAGACTCATCTAGATAAACGTCTACATCTTCTTTCATGGCAAAGGGACAAACTCCGCCTACCTTATGCCCTATTAGTTCTTCAACCCTATCTTTTTCAATCATTTTTGCCTTAGTCTCAAAAATTTCTTTAAACTTCTTATTATCGATTTTGACATCTCCTGCAGTTACAATTATTATTGCTTTTTCCTTTAAAAGAAAAGAAAGACTCTTGGCAATTCTTTCTGGCTGACAATGAAGAGCTGCTGCTGCAAGTTCTACAGTTGCGCTAGAAGTGTCAAACTCAATTATTCTATTTTCAAGACCAAATTTTTTAAAATAATTTTTAACTTTTTCTATACTCATTTTTATCACTCCATAAATTTTTATAATTATACCACAATTTAATTTTAATGTTAAAAAATATATTTAATATTAAATAACTTTTATTGAACTTACTTTTAAAAAAATTTTTTAAATTTTTATTGAAAATAGTAATATAGAGTGAAAATTTCATAAAAAAAGAGCGAGTTTCCTCGCCCTTAAATGTTTTAATTTTTATTCTAATCTAAAAGATTAGTCAAGAATCTTAGATACTACTCCAGATGCTACTGTTCTACCACCTTCACGAATAGCGAATC
>OFLW01000095.1_pt1 | contig 50040 bp, 47 predicted proteins | sample 1541061 | NCBI WGS metagenome assembly OFLW01 (sample SAMEA4413045, study PRJEB24355) | metagenome | biome: human; feature: gut; material: faeces | place: United Kingdom | collected 2010
GAATGCAGCATAAAAAAAATACCAGAGAAAATATAAATTCTCTCTGGTATTTGGTCCAAATTTATGGGGTCACCACAAAACTAGAGCTTTAAAAATTTTATTAATTTTTAATTGTAGAGTAATATTTTAAGAATTAAATATTTTTTCAGCAAAATTGTATAATTCTTCTTTAAAACCTCTTTGTATCAATTTTCTAGCGTCTGATAAATCTTCATCTTTCTTATATTTTTTTAATGTGGTTTCAATGATATCGATACATTCATTGATACCTTTATTACTATACAAACTTTTCAAATATATTACATACAAATATTTCTGAATATAACTTTTGTATTTAGATTTTTCATAGAAATCTTCGACTGTTCTATATAAATTTATTAGATTTATATATAAGTCATACTCGATATTATTTGCATTGAAGATATCTTCGTAGTATTTTTCAAAAAGTTGAGATTTTTGATTTGTAGCCCTATCCGGATAGCCATAGTAAGAATATATAATTTGTGCAAGTCTTTCCATTGATATTCTATATATAAAAGATTTATCTTTATATTTTATTTCTCCAGACTTCCTAACATAATCAATATTTTCTGCTTCTAAATATTTATCTATTTTAACTTGTAAGTTACTTATTGATTTCAAATCTGCAGATGATATTGTATTTTGACTGTTAGTATATTCAGCTATATTATTAGTTAATTCTTCATCAAATTCCGTTTTAAATAATCTGACCAATACCTCAGCCGTTGCCAAGTCTTCTTCGTTAAAATCTTGCTTGCTATATTCGTATACAGTTCTTAATGTTTGACCACCGTTTACAACTTGGAATCCTACAATTTCACAAGAATACTTTTGTTTACCATTAATGGGTTTCATAATAATATTTTGAGCAGTAATAGTTATACCATTATTATACATAAAAAATCTAGATGGTTCTTCTTTTAAAGTATTTAAAATATTTTTGTTGAATTTTGTATTACCAAGGTAACCTCTTACGTTATCATATAAGACGCCTAATTCTAGTTCTGCATCTTTTAATATTGAGAAATCGCTAAGAGATTCATTATTTCTTAATTCAGAATTACTACAAGTTATCCTAAGTAAAGTGGATAATGGTATTTTGACTAAATATGATTTTTGAGTTGAGATTGGGTTTTCTTCATAAGTAAGAACGGATTTTGTATCAACAATAAATGATGCAGATAAATTATAGGGTCGATCAGATATAAAACTAACAATATCGCCCAACACAATAGGCTTAACTTCTAAATCATAATTATCTTTAAAGTCATTTAAAGTATTATTGTCTGGACTTAAAGGAATATTGCTGTTAGAAACTAAATATAATTCTGTTTTCCATGTAAAATTTGAATCAAATCGACTTTGTATTTGTTCCATTTTAGTCCGAGTTTTTGTGTCTACATCAGAAAATAATCCGACATTTAATTTCATAAAAAATTTAGAACTATCAAGTATATTATTTTCTTTCTGTCCTTTAGTTTCACTAAATTTTTCATGGAATTTAAAATTAAAAAGCTTTATTGTCGTTTGCTCTTCATCTATATAAACTGCATCAATACCATAATCATTATTATGTTCATTATAAACCAACGAACAAAATTCGGTATCAATTATAGATGATTGTAATTCATCAATATTGGGATTGCCTGTAATACATTCTAATATTAATAAATAAAAACCTAATCGTTTGTGTTCTTTTTCTGAGATTATTTTATCTGTATTAATATATTTAAAATATTTATTTGAATATTTATCAATAAGTTTAAAATCATTAATTGTAGCCATGATATGTATATCCTTTCAAAAATTTTAAAAATTTGTTTATTTAACTGTTGTTTTAATAGCACTTACAATCTAAAAAATAATATTTTTAACCGCCCTATTCTGTCTTTTTGCCATCATGTCCTTAGCATTTTCAGCAAGAAAGAATTTGGGTTTTTTATCCTTTAAAATTCTTATGTATTGGTAAAATAACTGTCCTCTAGGGTCATCAATTCCCTTTAGAGCGCCAGCTTCACTCCATGATTGGCAAGGAGGTCCACCAATTATACCATCACAATCTGGAAATATATCAGAGGAAATTTCACAAATATCACCTTTTATAAGTTTTGTATCATGATTTTTTTCGTATGTTTCCCATATAGTTTTATCAAATTCATTGGCAGCGACAACTTTAAAACCTGCTTTTTGAAAACCTAAGTCTAGTCCACCTGCGCCAGAAAACAAACTAATTAATTTCATTGATTTGTTCCTCCAATATTTTTTACTACAATCTATAAATAAATTAAAAGAAAAGTTTCATTCATATAAACATCTTATTTACTATGTTAATTTAATTATATCATTATTATTAGTGATAAAGAAATAAATTAGTATTTAAGCTCTTAAATACTTAAAAAAATTCAAATAAAGAAGTGATGTTGAAGTGAACTGAACTAGTCATAAAAACTCAATCATCTTCTCACTATATAATTCATCAAAACTAAGTAACATAATTTTTTACTAATACCAAACAACCATACCTTCATCTCTGAAGTCATCAGTTTCAAAGAATTCAGCAAGTTTGGAGAGAGCTTTTTCTGCATATACATAACCACCATAATCCTTATTAGGGTCACAAGTAGGCAATTCTTCCTCGGTGTATGGTTCCTCTCCATTTTCAATTCGCATCTTATTTATACCATCCCTCATATAATTAAGTTCCGCTCCCAGTATTTTTTTATAGAAATCCTTTTGTGAGTTTTCTTTAAGAAAAACCTTCCTTTCTTTTAAATCTGCGACAATTATTCCTGGAAATTCAGTTTTTCCTTCCGGATAATATTCATAAACAACTTCCTCATTCGAAAATGAAATCTTCTTTAAAGTAACCATTACACACCTCTTTTTAATTAGTTATAAACAAAAAGCTCCAGTCCCTAAGACCAGAGCTTTTACTTTTGTTAATCTGTTTGGGAACATGCCCAGCATTATTATTTTTAAGTTTTTATTTTTTTACTACTATTCCCATTCTTCTTTTCCAAACGTCCGATATATCCCAAACCATTCAAAATACTAGACTTTATTTTTTCTAATATCACTAAATTCATCTAATTATAGGACGTTTTCAAATTTTTAGTCCCGTCCCAGTCCCAGTACCAGTAGAAATATAAATATTTATTTCCATATGTCTGTAAGTATTATGTCATCACTATTGGGTCTTATAGTTTCCTCTTTATCAACTTTTATAAACAATGGTATACTTAGTGCATTTCCTGTTATTACAGCTTCTCCTTTTCCTAGCATAGGAATCTTTTTATAAGAACTTTTATCAAGAGTAGGCATAGTATTTTCTAACATTCTTAAGTCTTTTTCGTTCACTAACCTATGAATAAAAAAATTATGCAATTGAGAAGTTATGGTTTGTGATATATCAGCAGGTCTTTGACTAGCTATAGTTACAAAAAATCCAAATTTTCGTCCCTCTTTTATTATTTCTTCGAAAATTGATAATCTATAGTCTTGCCAATCATCACCCACGGTTTTTATAGAATCATTTAATATATTATGTGCTTCATCAATTATTAAATGTACTGTATTTTCTCTTTTTTTATTATTTTGGATGTACTTATGGTGATCATAAATCATTTTTGATAATAGCATTGGTATTAATCTAGTTATTTCTACATTTGCATTTAATAGAGAAATAATATTTAAAGTTTTAAACTCATCATTTATATTATCTTTTACTAGAATCACCTTATCCAAAGCGTTAAATGCAGACTCTATTCTTTTGAACAAAGGATTAATATGCTCAATATTAGTTGACTTCCATGAGGTTACATAAACTTTTTGAAATTCTAAAAATGACCTTAGTCTTGTTAAAAAATTAGAATTCCTATAAAATTGTTGTAATCCTTCCTCCAACTCTTTTATTTTAAAATACCTATTTCCACAATTTGTTAATTTATTTTTTGATATAAGTTCGTTCCCGTATGGATCTGTTAAAATAGAGTTCCCAAAATGCAATTCATTCTCAAAACTTTTCAAACCTATTAATAAGTTTTTATCAACAGAAGTATTTTCACATGCGTCTACCCAGTTATTAACAGCTTCTATTCCACTAGTTTTAAAAGTTTCCAATATTTTTATTAATAACCCAGTTTCCATTTTCGCAAAATCCGCTTCATCTTTTATATCTTTTTTATAAGTATTAATTGAAGTTCTTAAGAAAGGTACTTGTGTTGCAGGACGCGCGTCAAATAAAAGTGCTAGTACATCTGGGTCAAATAAATACTCTTTAGTAACTGGGAACTTCTTATCCATCCCAACCCTTGTATTTATATCAAAAATCCTCATATTTTCTTCATCAACACCAAACATATTCTCTGAAGAATACTCACCATTAAAATCTATTACAAAAAACTTTGATTTTCTTGAAATAAAATTCATATAATCAGTCCTAAATAATTCAAGATAAAGCTTATGTAATGTATTAGATTTTCCACTGCCTGTATTACCGAATATACCAATATGAGATGCAAAAAATTTATTTATTGATAATTTTATAGGCATGTCTTCTAAAATTGATCTTCCTATGTTTATGTAAGGTTCCTCAATACTTAATCCATACACAGTATTTAAATCATATTTATTAGTTATTGATACCTCATTTCCTATCATAGGAACATATTTGCTAGTAACTAAGAATTGTTCATTTTCAATTATACCTTTTACTTTTAATAAAAGAATTCTGTTAATAGAATCTTTACTATATCTGTTATCAAACTCTATGCTATTAACAGTATTTTTATTGTCTATAACTTTTTCTTTCGATACACTTGCAATTATTTTTATATCATCTTGATATATAGTTAAAAGAGCGCCTATTTTGGGACCTATTAAAATATCTCCGTCCCACAAGAAAGTAGTATCATTAGACATGCTATACATAGCAACTTCTGCCTCATCACCTTCTACACCAACTATTACACCTAATAATTTCCCCTTACTAATTTCCATTTAATTCTCATCCTTTTCATCTTCAATATTTATTTGAATATCGGGATTAGATAATAACTCTGACAGATTATCTAAAGTTAATTTAATTTCATTTTCTGATTTAATATATTCCGCAGAAAATATATTATCTGTCAGTATTAATTTTAAATTTGGTGGAATATCTGTTACTTCTAAATTATCTAGTATATTTTTGCCATCACCTTTGTAAACAAATATATAAACTATCAACTCTCTATTTTGTAGGGCTCTTTTAACCATTTTAGCTATATGTTTATCTTGAAAAGAAAATCCAACAATTATTAAAACACTTTGCGGTTTGTCTAGTTCTATTTGAAATATCCTAAGCATATCATGAAAGTAGTTATTAATAAAAGTTTCTTGTTCCTCATATCCTGTTGGAGGAACAATCATGGGATTATCATAAACCATATTAGATACTACGACCTTATCATCTTCACGTTTCCAATTAACTGATCCATGAGATTTTATCAAATTTATTGATGGTATCTCCATAATATAATTATCGTTTATTCCTTTATACGCAACTACTTGATTATAATTACTTGAATTAAGAATTCTTTCAAAATAACCACTAGCACCATCATTAAAAACGAATCTACTGTGACTTTGTAAATTATTAACAGCATTTTCTATAAACAAATCATAATTAGTTGTAAAAATATTAGTTGTCCTTGGAACTTGTCTAGAGTTGGAAAGATTAAGTATGTTTATTATAGAGTAAATAAAATTTTTATATGAATTTTGTGTATAAATTATTTTTCCTACTATATCTAGGTTCTTATGTTTCGTTAAAAATTTAGATTTAGAAATTGATATTTTGCTAAGATGGATAATATCTTTAATCATCTTTTCATTTCTATCTTTCAAATCAATATCACCATATTTTGACATAAGTGGCATCGCTTCCGAAGAGCAGCCTGATCCTATTAATATATTGAGTCGTTTTTCTAACGCACACATTCTTATTTCTTTTACTACATCAGTATTATATTTTGTTATCTTACTCATATATTCATCCTCTAAAATAAAATCAACTGCTATCTAAACCTGATTTGAAGATTTAACTTAATAAAATCTTCTCCATCCTCACTATAAACTTTTCCAAAATCATGTCTTGATGTGGATGCTGTTTCATATTTTGTATTATTAAGCAGGTATTCTTCAAAATAATTTCGATTATAAATATGATATGCTAATACATCCCCTTGTTTGGTTACAATTATGTATCCTCCATTAGCTTTATCAATATCACCCCAAATTGTTGCTGGTTTCATACCTAGCGCCACCGCTGTTAAATCTTTTTAAATTTGTACCTATATGCATTAACATTTCCACAATTCATTGGATTTTCAAGTTCTATTTTCGTTACCATATCTATGCAATTACCGATATTATTTCTATAAAAATATAAAATAGTTTCGGCAATTATATTATCCATTGTTATTGCAATAAGAATTAAGTTGTGCACTTTGAAGGTCTGCTTCTTTTTTTAATTTATTTTTGTTTATATTTTTTTCTTCTAAAACTTGGTCTAATTTTAAAAGCGGAATATCACTTATATTTATAATATTATATCTGAAAAATTATTACAGGTTTAAATTTAAACATATTAAAGTAGATCAGAATTGATATACCTGAAATTAAAAATGGCATTTTCATCTTATGACAATCCAATTTCCATCACGCTTTGATCCAATTCTTTCTATCATTTTCTTTTCTTGTAAAGATTTGAACGTCCTTTCGATAGTTCTCTTTGTTACGCCTATTTTTTCCGAAAGTTCAATTGATGTTAAGTTTGGATTTTCTATCAAAAGTTCTATCACTCTCTTTTCAGTCTTGTTCAAACCGACATTTAAACCGACATTCAAACCGACATTTTTATTGTCTATTTGATCAATTACTTCTTGCTCAAAAGGAATAGTGCATCTAATATAGTTGCTCTCAATTTCAAAAACGTCCTTCCCATATTTTTCTACAATCGTCGGAATTCCATGTCCGGTGTGTTCAGTTAGTCCCATATTTAGAAATATCCTCATCAATGTTGCGTTTCTCGGCTTACTTATTCCGTCAAAAAATTGTTCTTTTGTCATTCCACTAGGAAGTCCACCATGGGATAATATATCAAGTCTATCATTAAACATTGAAATCTGTGGCTCAGTGATTGTCCAATCGTTATGAACTAAAGCATTTAAAATTGCTTCATTTACACAGTCAAAATCAAATAAATAGGTGTCTTTTCTTGGTCTAACTGTCGTATCAGAAATACATATATTTTCAGCCTGCAATCTGTTTTTTATTTTTCCATAAGTCGTTAATATGCATCCATAACCATAATCGCTTCTTTCAGATATGGAAGCTTTATTTTGTCCTTGGAATTTCACAAAAATAAAGGGAATATTATTTTTATCAGATAATAGTTCTGCCAGTAAATTATATTCTCCGGCTTCATTTCTTAAATTCAAATTCGTTTCAAAAGATTTATCGTCCAAATGATAATTTTTTTCCGAATAATATATCTTAAGTTCCCTAAAGGATAAATCTGATGAATTTGATTTTTTCTTAAGCATGTCTTCATTATCTATAAATTTTTTCTCATATCGAATTTTTATCTGCTCTGGTGTCATCTCTTTGCAAGTTGTTCCGATTCGTATTGTGCATCCAGTAGAGGAGAATCCATATTTCTTTTGACAATAAATATGATAACGCCCTTTATTTATATGAATTACTATTAAAGTTTTCCCTTCATCAAATTTAAGTTCTGAACAGATTTCATCTTGTGGGTTCGGTTCTATTTTAGTTGTTATAACATCAGATATTTTTCTAAGAATTTCATCAACTTTGTCAACGCCAACTACAACACCATTATCTTTTACTCCTATAATAATTGATCCTCCTGCACTATTAAGGAAAGATACTATTTCCTTTGTAATCGTATCTGTGTATTTTTCTTTTAATTCAATTTTTTCTGATTCAATATATTTGTTCATTGAAATCCTCCTCTAACATAATTATTATATCATTTTTACGACATTACGAAAATTCAAACCGACATTTTTTTGTCGCATTATGTAATTATTTGATATATTGATGAAATTATGTTCAGGTTTTGCCATATAGTTTTATGATAAAAAAATGTAGGCTTAAAATTCAAACATAAGTAACATTCTAATTTATAAGAATCTATAAAATATTATAAAATCAATATTTTTAAACTAAGTATATGTGCACAAAAAGACCGCAGCTTGAAACTACGGTCTTATTTTTGTCCAAATGTAAACCACTTGGAACTATTATTCAATTTATTCTTTTTAACAAATGTTCCCATTTTAATCCCAGTTAAAGTTTTAAATCTTCTGCAACCATTGATTTTACAAAGCTTTTAATTTTTTTTGCGATTATTCCCATTCAATAGTAGCTGGTGGTTTTGATGTTATGTCGTAGACTATTCTATTGATATGATTTACTTCATTTACTATTCTTGTTGATACTTTATCCAAGATTTCCCAAGGGATTCGTGTGAAGTCTGCTGTCATGAAGTCTGTTGTTGATACTGCACGAAGGGCAAGGGTATAGTCATAAGTTCTAAAGTCGCCCATTACTCCAACTGTTCTATTATTTGTTAGGACTGCAAAGTATTGGTTGATATCTTTAAGTTTAGCCTTTTCTAATTCGTCTCTAAAGATTTTATCTGCATCACGAAGTATGTCTAGTTTTTCCTTTGTGATTTCTCCCATTACTCTTATGGCAAGTCCTGGTCCAGGGAAGGGTTGTCTATCTACTAAATAGTCTGCAAGTCCAAGTTCTCTTCCAAGGTCACGTACTTCGTCTTTAAATAACATTCTTAGTGGCTCAATTATTTCTTTGAAGTCTACAAAGTCAGGTAGTCCGCCTACATTGTGGTGAGATTTTATCACTGCTGAGTCGCCAAGTCCTGATTCGATTACGTCAGGATAAATTGTTCCTTGTGCCAAGAAGTCCACTGCTTTTATTTTTTGTCCTTCTTCTTCAAAGACTCTTATAAATTCTTCGCCAATTATTTTTCTCTTTCTTTCTGGGTCTGTCACGCCAGATAGTTTTTCTAAAAATCTTTTTTCTGCGTCAACTCTTATGAAGTGCATACCTGAGTCTTTAAAGGCTTCTTCTACTTCGTCGCCTTCGTTTTTTCTCATTAGTCCATGGTCTACAAAGATGCAAGTTAGTTTTTCGCCTACTGCTTTTGATAAAAGGGCTGCTGTTACTGATGAGTCAACTCCACCTGAAAGGGCGAGAAGAACTTTTCCGTCTCCAACTTTTTCTCTTATTTCTTTTATTGCTTTCTTTGCATAATTTTCCATTGTCCAATCTTTTTTTGCACCACAAATATTTACTGCAAAGTTTTCTAACATTTCTTTGCCGTGAACTGAATGGTTTACTTCTGGGTGAAATTGTAGGGCATAAAGTTTTTTATCAACATTTGCCATGGCTGCCACTGGACAGTTTTTGCTATGAGCTATTACTTCAAAGCCTTCTGGCACTTTTTCAACTCTATCTACATGACTCATCCAAACTGTTTCTTTTTCTGAAAGATTTTTAAATATTTCTGATTTTTCTGTATATATTTCAGTTTTTCCAAATTCTCTTTCTTTTGGTGCATTTACTACTTCGCCCTTTAATGTGTATGCCATTATTTGCATTCCGTAGCAAAGTCCAAGTATTGGAATATTTTTGTCAAAAATTTCTTTTTCGATTTTTGGTGCACTTTCTTCATAAACTGAATTCGGTCCACCTGTAAATATTATTCCTTCTACATTATTTCTATTTTCTAATTCTTTTAAGGCCTTGTTGTAGGGTACAACTTCGCAATAGATGTTAAGATCTCGTATTCTTCTTGCTATTAACTGATTGTATTGGCCACCAAAGTCAACTACTAGTATCATATTAACCTCCTCGTCATTAACTACATTTTATAATAAAATTTTTATTTTGTATAGTTAATGCGACTTAAAATTCAATTTAAATTAAGTATTTAACCTATTTATATTGACATTAAATATTTCTAACAATATAATTTATAGAGGTAATAAATGAAGTTGTTTTTATTGTAAAATATGCCATTTAATGATAGAATATAACGTCAGGTAAAAGGAGTGGTAAAATGGGTTTAATGGAAAAGATTTTTGGTACCTACAGCGATAGGGAACTAAAAAAAATCGAGCCCCTTGTAAATAAAGTTATGAGTCTTGAAGGCGAAATGGAAAAACTTTCAGACACTGAACTAAAAGAAAAGACCGAAGAATTTAAGAATAGAATTAAAAATGGTGAAACTACAGACGATTTGCTTCCAGAAGCTTTTGCTGTTGTTAGAGAAGCTGCTTGGAGAGTGCTAGGCATGAAGCACTTTAGAGTTCAAGTTATCGGTGGTATTGTTCTTCACCAAGGTAGAATTGCTGAAATGAAAACAGGTGAAGGTAAGACACTTGTTGCTACACTTCCAGCTTACTTAAATGCTCTTGAAGGCAAAGGAACACATATTGTTACAGTAAATGATTATTTGGCAAGCCGTGATAGAGACTGGATGGGTAAAGTTTATGAATTTTTGGGACTTACTGTTGGATGTATTATCCACGACATGGACCAAGATGAAAGAAAGATTGCCTATAATTCTGATATAACTTATGGTACAAATAATGAATTTGGTTTCGACTACCTAAGAGATAACATGGTTATCTACAAAGAAGAAATGGTACAAAGAGGACTTCACTTCTGTATAGTCGACGAAGTTGACTCAATTTTAATTGATGAAGCTAGAACACCTCTTATTATTTCTGGTCAAGGCGATGAATCAATTGATCTTTATGTTAGAGCAAGAGATTTTGTAAATACTTTATCTCACAGAATCAAGAGCCAAGATGAAATTGACCTTGAAAGATTTAACAGAGAATTTGAAGAAGAAACTGTTGACTATGTTATAAATGAAAAGGACAAGACTGCAACACTTACTGATAAGGGTATTGAAAAGGCTGAAAAATATTTTGGCATTGAAAACTTATCAGACGCATCAAACATGGAATTATCCCACCACATTAACCAAGCTCTAAAGGCTGCTGGCACAATGCACAAGGATATTGACTATGTTGTAAAAGATGGCGAAATTATAATTGTTGACGAATTTACTGGCCGTCTAATGTATGGTAGAAGATACTCTGAAGGTCTTCACCAAGCTATTGAAGCTAAAGAAGGACTAGAAGTAAGAGCTGAATCAAAAACTCTTGCTACAATTACTTTCCAAAATTACTTCAGAATGTATGATAAACTTTCTGGTATGACAGGTACTGCCATGACAGAAGAAGGCGAATTTAGAGACATCTATAATATTGACGTTGTTGAAATTCCTACAAATAAACCTGTAATAAGAGAAGACGACAATGACCATATTTATATAAATGAAGATGCAAAATTCAAAGCTGTAACTAGAGAAATTGAAGAGGCACATGAAAAGGGACAACCAGTTCTTGTTGGTACAATTTCCATTGATAAATCTGAAACTCTTTCAAAATATTTGAAACGTGCAGGAATTAAGCACAATGTTTTGAATGCCAAAAAGCACGAACAAGAATCAGAAATAGTTGCACAAGCTGGTCGTTTTGGTCAAGTAACAATTGCCACAAACATGGCTGGTCGTGGTACCGACATTGTACTTGGTGGTAACCCAGAATATCTTGCAAAGAAAGAACTTAAAAAGCAAGGTATGGAAGAAGAAATGCTTGAATATGCAGACTCATATTTCAAGACTGATGACCCAGAAATTTTAAAAGCTAGAGAAGATTATCAAGCACTTGTTAAAAAGTTCAAAGAAGAAACTGACAAGGAAGCTGAAGAAGTTAAAAAAGTTGGCGGACTTAGAATAATTGGTACAGAAAGACATGAGTCAAGACGTATTGATAACCAATTACGTGGTCGTTCAGGCCGTCAAGGAGACCCAGGTTCTTCAAGATTTTATATATCAGCAGATGACGATTTAATTAGACTTTTTGCTGGCGACAAATTTAAAGATACAATGGTAAAAATTGATTCACCAGAAGATGAACCAGTTGAAGCAAAAATTTTAACTAGACTAATTGAATCAGCACAAAGAAAAGTAGAAGGCAACAACTTTAGTATTCGTAAAAATGTCTTAAAATATGACGATGTTATGAATAAACAAAGAGAAGTAATCTATGCTGAAAGAAGAAGAGTTCTTGAAGGTGAAAACCTAAGAGATGACATTATAGCAATGAGAAATGATGTAATCGACAAGACTATTGACTTCTACAACAAGCTTGATGACAACAACAAAAATTATTTAGACTTTGAATCAATTAGAAGCTTTGGTATAAATACTTTTGACTTCCCAGAAGATTTCTTAAAGGCACTTGAAAATCCAACAGCAGAATCTTTAAAGGCATACATTAAAGAACTTGCTGATGAAAAATACAAGGAAAAAGAAGAAGACTTTGGCGACGAAAAATTCAGAGAAATCGAAAGAGTTGCTTTACTTCAAAATGTTGACCAAAAATGGATGGATCACATTGATGCCATGGATCAACTAAGAAAGGGAATTGGACTTCGTGCAGTTGGACAAACTGACCCAGTTAGAGCTTATGCAGAAGAAGGCTTTGATATGTTCGAAGAAATGAACGAATCAATCAAAGAAGACACTGTTAGAATGCTTTATCATGTAGTAAATCCTGAAAGAGTAAAGAGAGTTAGAGTTGCAAAAGAAGTTGAAACTGTAAATCCAGATGACGGAAAACAAAAACCTTTTGTAAGAAAAGAAAAAAAGGTTGGAAGAAATGATCCATGTCCATGCGGAAGTGGAAAAAAATATAAAAACTGTCACGGAAAATTTGAATAAGAAAAAATAAATTAACTCTGGTAGTCTTTTGAGACTGCCAGATTTTTTTATGCTGAAAAAATTTTTAATTATTGCAAATAATATTTTTGCAAAAGATTTTTAATTAAAATCCACAAAAAAAAGAGGGCGAACCCTCTTTTAAAATAATTATTTACTAATTACATATCTTTTTCAATTAAATTTCCAGATGCAACATCAAAAGCGTAGGATATATCTTTGCCGTCTTTTTCAACTTCTACTTCAACAATGTATTTTCCATCGTCAAATTCAAGTGTGTAGTCTGTTGCTATGAAGCCATCGCCAGCTTCTGCTATTGCTTTTTTTACAAAGCCGTCAACTGATGCAAGCAAATTTTTTTGAAGATCAGCAAGCTTATCTTTAGTATTTTCTGCTTCGAATTCATCTTTTACAACATCTCCAGTTTCTGCATCAATTGTAACTTCATATTCTTTTTCTGCATCATAACCGTCAATTTTATAAAGTAGCTTTGCGCCTTCAGCTTCTAAGCCAAGGGATTCAATTTTTGCATCAGCATGAAGTTTTTTAAAGTTATCAAAGGCTTCTTCCTTTGTAATTTTTGCTGCTGACAAGTCAAGTCTCATACTTTTATCTGCTATTACTTCTGCCTTACTTGGATCAACAGTTTCTGTTCCCTGTGCATTTTTTGTTTCTTCACTTACATTCTTCTTGTTATTAGTAGTTACTTCAGCCTTATTTTTTGTTTCTTCAGCAGTTTTATTTGCACCATTACAAGCTGAAAGTGTAAGCACTAAGCTAAGACCTAAAGTTCCAATTAAAATTTTTTTATTCATATTTCCTCCTAATTAATAAATCTCAAATTTCTCTTTATAATTTTTTACCCTCAAATATGTTTTGTAAACTTTATGTAAATAATTATAATTAAATATATGTTAAAGTGTCCTTTATGTGGTATAATAATTTAAATAATTCCTAGAAAAAAAGGAAAACATTTTATTAAATAGGAGAGTGCAGTTTTGGATCTTCGAAGCAACAAAAAATCTCTTAGCAACTTAGTTTATAGAGATTTAAAAGAAAAGATTTTAAAAAACCAATTACTTCCAGGGGATAAATTAATTGAAATGGAAATCGCTTCTAAACTTGGAGTAAGTAGAACACCAGTTAGAGAAGCCTTGAAAAAATTGGAAGAGGATGGACTCGTTACAAGTTTCCCAAGAAAGTCTTTTATTGTTTCTAAAATTTCCGTTAAAGAAGCTAAGAATCTTTATATAGTAAGGAAATCCTTGGAACCTCTTGCAGTAGAATTATTAGCAGAAAAGGGTTTTAATGAAAAAACTGAGTATTTTCAAAAGGTAAATGAGGACTTAAGAGTGGCAATCGAAAACAAAGACGAAGAGTTGGCTCAAAATTTAATTATCGAGTGGAATATGGCACTTGTATCTTGCCTAAACAATGAAATTTTAGTTGAAGTCATGAATATGATCAATCAAAGACTTTATAGGTTTGGGAATTTTATTTTTAGAGACAAAAAAAATTACAAAAAACATTACAATAATTTGCAAAAAATTTATAAACTCATTGAGGAAAAAAAGCCTAATGAAGCAAGAAAAGCCAGTGAAAAAACTATTGAAAATATCTATTTGATGTTTGAAGAACAGGCAGATTATAAAATGTTTAGAATTTAAAAAAAAGCACTTGACAAGAGTGTTTTTTTTATTTATAATTATTTCTGTTGCATCGATATATTTCTTAGATGTAAAAATTTCATAATGAAATTGTAAATTATGCACCTTTAGCTCAGTTGGTAGAGCAACTGACTCTTAATCAGTGGGCCTACGGTTCGAGTCCGTAAAGGTGCACCACTTAAAAGCTTGTAATCTCAATGGTTGCAAGCTTTTTTCTTTGTTTTATAAAATAGATAAAATTCGCCTGAATTCGCTTGAATTTTTTATAGATAACGCACAAATGAGATAGAAAATTCAATAAAATACTAGAAAAATTTTTTGAATTGTATAAGTTATTATAAATTTAATAAAAAGACAAATAAAAAAGGCTTCATCAAGAAGCCTTATTTTTGTTTAAGTCATATATTATTTTTAAACCCTTAATTCCCAGTACCTGATCTTCTTCAAAAGAATAAATTTCATTGCTAAGAAGATTAGCCTTTAATCCCGTTACTAAAATTTTTGTATTTTCTTTTTTTAGTGAGTGGAATTTCACTATTTCATCTACTATTCCAAAAACAGCTTTATTATAGCCGAAATAAATTCCTCTTTGAATAGCCTTTTCTGTATTTTTTCCAATAATATCTTCAGGCTTTTTTATTTCAACATGAGGAAGTTTTCCGGATCCCCTAACAAGTGAATCTTGGAGAAGGCTTATACCAGGTAGGATAAGTCCGCCGAGAAATTCTTTTTTTGCATTAATATAGTCAATAGTGGTAACTGAAGATGCATAAATTATTATAATATTTTCCTTAAATCTTTGAGTAGCTGCCACTGCTCTTATAATTCTATCTGTGCCAACTTCTCTTGGACTTTCGCATTTTATATTTAAACCAGTTTTTACTCCAGCAGAAATAACTATGGGATTTTTCCCAATTATTTCTCTTGCAATAATTTCATAACTTGAATTAAGTTCAGGTACAACTGTTGAAAGTATTATGTCAGATATGTCAGATAAATCTATTTTTTTATCCTTTAATATTAATTTAATAGTGAGTTTAATTTCTTCAGTGGACCTATTTTTGTCAGTCATTATAGAAAAATTTGTGACAAGTTTTTCCTCTTCAAATATGCCAAAATTGGTATTTTTATTTTCTATATCAATTGCAAGTAACATATTAACCCTTTCTTGCTTTTAAAGCTTTTATAACTGCTGTAGTGATAATAACAGATAAAATTGCTTCAGGTATTCCCGATGTTACAGAAACTCCAAGGATTGCTGATTTTGCATTTTCCATTGGTATATTCATAGCTTCTACATATCTCTTGGCATAGAGTAAATAAATTCCTCCAAGAACTAAAATTGTGTTAGTCATTGAACCAACAAAGGCACCAATGGCAAGAGGAAAGTCCTTTTCATTTGACTTAAAGGAATAAACTAAAAATCCAAGACAAAGTAGAAGAAGAATTACTACAAAAGTAATATTTAAAGTTGAGCCACCATTTGTAATATTTCTATAAAGTAAATATGCCAAGAAAAGTGAAACAAGTCCCCACAAAACTTTTGTAAGATTTCTCAAATTTTTGTCTTCTAATTTTTTTACTGCAGTGTAAGAGTAATAAGAAGTTATCCCAATTAAAACTCTAGGTACAACAGAAATAAGTGGATTATAGAAGACAAAGGCAACGGGACTCGCATTTCTTAAAATTGCATTTAAAAGAGATGAAACTCCAAATATTAGTCCAACCATTGCTCCAACAACAGGGCCTTCAGCAATAGCTCCAATTATTACTGGTATGTGCATTGTTGTGGCATTGATAACACCAAGGGGAATTAGTCCAAGGGGTGTTAGACTTAGGACAACTGTAATTGCACCTAACATGGCAGCTATTACAAGTTTTCTGTTACGATCATTTTTTTTATTCATTTTTACCTCCAGATAGGGTTCATAAAGATACCCTTCACGCATCAATATTATTTGATGCTTTTATAACTTACTAGCCCGCCTGAATCTTCTGCAGAATAAATTGCATTGGCAATAGACCTAGAAATTGTCTTTGCCGCAAGTATTCCCACTAAATTAATATCTGCTTGAACTTCGCCACTTGCAAGTGTAAAAATAGTATCTCCATCGTTCATGGTATGCACAGGATTAATTGATCTTGCATAACCATCATGAGCCATTTGTGAGATCTTGTTACAATTTGCCTTTGTTAGCTTTGCGTTTGTTGCAACAAGAGATATAGTTGTGTTGGCTGGGCTAAATTGATTATAATCGTTTAATCTCTTTTCGTAAAGGGCACAAGTGTCTAAAAATTTTTTATTTTTTCTATCATAAACTCCTGCAATTCTTTTTCCTTCTTCATAATCAAAAATATCGCCAAGAGCATTTAAAGCAACAATAGAAGAGACGACTAGGTCGCCTGCTTTTACTGAAGATTGACCTATGCCAGATTTCATGGCAAAATCATTTCCCAAAATTTTTCCAACGCTTGCGCCAGATCCTGCACCTAGATTTCCCATGCTTTCATCTTTTTCTCTTGCATTTTTTGCTGCAGTATAACCCATTTTAAAATCAGGGCGAACTTTAGAATCGCCAACGGCAAGATCAAATAAAACTGCACCAGGAACTATGGGAACTACTCCAACACCAACATCAAAGCCCACATTTTTTTCTTCCAAAAATTTCATAATGCCGCCGCCTACATCAAGGCCAAAGGCAGAGCCACCAGTTAAAAAAACTGCGTGGACTTTTTCTACTAAATTTTCTGCTCTTAAAAGATCAGTTTCACGTGTGCCAGGCCCAGCACCACGCACATCAACTCCTGCAGTAAAACCATCTTCACACAAGATTACACTTGTACCAGTTAGGGCGAGCTTATCTTCTGCGTGACCAAGTTTTATTCCCTTGACATCAGTTAAAAATCCTTCGTACATATTTCCACCTCTAAAAATTTTTCTCAAAATAATTTATCAAAAGCCCCATCATTGATGAGGCTTAATTTTTTCTATTTATTTTTTCTCTTTTCATTAACTGATGTAATTTTATCCTTAAAAGTATAATTTTTGTCGCGTCTGTCGTCGATTTTAACAACAGAGTAAACTCTATCTGCTCCATTTTCAAAAACAGATTCTTGCATTCTTCTTATTACATCATATAAAACCTTTAAGTCCTTATGAGCAATTGTTGTTCCCATTGCATTAAGTTCATAAGTTAGTCCTTCAATTTCTCCAATAGAATCAAGAGCACCTGCTATGTATTTACTAACAGATGTTGTCTTTGTTCCAATAGGTATAAGTGTTAATTCTGCTACTGCCATTTTTTCCTCCTAATTTGATATTCTCGGCAAATTCCAATTTTTCTTTACAGCTAAAAGTCTAATAATTAAAACTGCAAAAAAGCATATAACCATTGAAATTTGATAATTACAAAAATGTCTTGCTATTATAAAAATTGTGGCACCAAGTATGCAGGCACCGGCATAAATTTGTTCCCTAAAGATAAAGGGAATTGAGCCTGACAAAACATCACGAAGCATTCCGCCGCCAACTCCAGTAATTGATCCCACAAAAATTAAAAGAAATTTCTTGTCATAACCAAGGGATATTGCTGTCGCCATTCCAGTTATGGTAAAAGATGCAAGACCAATGGTATCTGTAATAATCATAAACTTATTCATTAATTTAATCCAGTGTGACTTCTCAAAGTCCTTTCTAATTGAATATAAAATAAAAACTAAAATCGAAAAGACAGTGGATATTGCTGCATTAGTTGAATTTTGAAACATTTTTGGTGGCGTTATACCAAGGACCAAGTCTCGAATGAATCCACCTCCAAGAGCTGTTACTAGACCTAAAACGATTACACCAAGTATGTCCATTTTCTTTTTGCATCCCAATATGGCACCAGAAATTGCAAAGGCAATGGTGCCAATGATGTCGAAAAATACATTAAATTCTAAATAATTTCCATTCATAAATTTATTATATCAAAGTTTAATTTTATGAAGTGAGAAATTTCAATAAATTGAAAAAATTTTTTAAACTTTGTTATAATATTACTATTGGAGGAATTATGACTATACTTATAAAAAATATTTCTTATTTAGATATAGAAAAAGAAAAAATAATTGACCATGCTGATATTTTTATTGAAGAAAATAAAATAAAAAAAATCGGCGAAAATTTAAAGCTTGATGCAGATGAAGTCTTTAATGGAGAAAATAAACTTCTTACGCCAGGTTTTGTCAATGCCCACACTCATCTTGGCATGTCCTATTTTAGAAATTATGCTGACGACTTGGCACTTATGGATTGGCTTGAAAATGAAATTTGGCCCATTGAAGCAAAACTCAATGCAGAAGATATTTATTGGTCATCAATGCTATCTATTATAGAAAACATAAAATCTGGCGTTACATCTTTTTGCGACATGTATTACGAAATGGATAGGGTTGGCGACGCAGCAGTTGAATCTGGCATTCGTGGAGTCCTAACTCGTGGTATGACAGATGTAGATGGAAAGGGCGAAGAAAAGCTTGAAGAATTTGATGCTCTTTACAAGAACTATCAAAATAAATGCGGCGGCAGAATAAAAGTTGTGCCAGCACCTCACGCAATTTACACTTGTTCTACAGAATTTTTAAGAGAAATTGCAAAGAGATCTCTTGAAAGATACGATCATCTTATTCACATTCACTTATCTGAAACTTTAACAGAAGTGGAAAATTCAAAAAAAGACTATGGCATGACGCCAATAGAATATGTAAATTCACTGGGACTATTAAATAGTCAAATAATTGCAGCTCACTGCGTTCACATTACTGATGAAGAAATTGAACTTGTAAAAAATAAAAAATTCTACCCAGTTTATAATCCATCATCAAATTTAAAGCTTGCCAGCGGCTTTACGCCAGTGGATAAAATGTTAAAAAATAAAATTAAATTGGCTATGGGAACTGACGGCGACTCATCAAATAACAACCAAGATTTTGTAGAAGAAATGCACATAGGAGGCATTGTAAATAAGGCTGTTACCATGAATGAAAAAGCTGTGCCAGCTATAGAAATTTTAAAAATGGCAACAGTAAATGGGGCAGAGGCACTTGGATTTGAAAAGCTTGGACTCATTAAGGAAGATTACCTTGCCGACCTTACAATTTTTGATTTAGAATCAAATTCCTTCACACCGAGAAACAATCTCATATCAGCCCTTGTTTACTCAGCAAACTCTCATGATGTTGAGTCAGTGATTTGCGACGGAAAATTCATCATGAGGGATAGAAAACTTGTAAATGTTGATGAAGAAAAAGTTAGACAAGTGGTTAATAAGAGATGGGAAGATATAAAAAGTAGATAGAGTATGGAAGAAAAAAGAAAAATAAAAAATTTTTTAAAAACTTTTTTTAAAGTAATATTGTGGATTTTTATATTTTTTGGTCTTAGAACAGTTTTTACAATTATATTTTCACTGTTGTTTTATGGTAAAATGAATTTTAAAACTGAATATGACAATTCCAGTCTTGTCATATTACTTGGCACCATTGGACAGATGGTATCTGCCTTACTGTTGCTGAAGTTTGCTATAAAAAAGAAGGTCGACTACATCTATTTCAAAAGAGATAAGCTTGCAAAAAATATTGCCCTTGGACTTTTCCTTGGATTTTTGCAAATTTCTATCTATGTCTTATTAGACATGGGAAGGGGAGTCCTTGGATACGAGAGGATCAACCTAGGCAATTTAAATTTAATTTTCCTTGCTTACTTTATAGCCTTCTTTATCCAATCAACATCAGAAGAAGTTTTAGTTAGAGGTCTTTTGACAAGAGCCTTATTTGATAAATTTGGAAAGAAAATTGCAATTATTTTGCCATCAGTATTCTTTGGACTTTTGCATCTAGGAAATGAGGGTGTTACAATTTTATCAACCCTAAACACAATTTTAGTGGGAATATTTTTTGCAAAATTATTATTCTACAGTGACAATATAATGCTTACATCTGGAGTCCACGCAGGCTGGAACTTTTCCATGGCAATGATTTATGGCTTAAATGTCAGTGGCTCTAGTGGTTTTAAGAGCCTACTTAATTTTAAAATTTTAAATTATAATCTTTACGATAAAATTTATGGACCAGAGGGAAGCATAGTAGTAACTTTTATAGAAATCATAAGCATACTTATTATATTTTATTTAGAAAAAAGAAAGGGAGTTAAAAATGGATGATAAAAAAATAGTTTATTCAGGGATTCAACCTTCAGGTTCTCTGACTATTGGAAATTATATTGGAGCCTTGAAGAATTTTATTGGACTTCAAGATGAATACAACTGTCTATACTGCATAGTTGACATGCACGCTATCACTGTGGCACAAGAACCAAAGGACTTGAGAAAGAACACTCTTGATGTCCTTGCCCTTTATCTTGCAGCAGGTCTTGATCCAAAGAAGTCAATAATTTACATTCAGTCTCACGTGCCAGCTCACGCTGAACTTGGCTGGGTTCTAAACACAATGACAGGTCTTGGTCAACTTCAAAGAATGACACAATTTAAGGACAAGTCAAAAAAATACACTGATGTCCAAGCAGGACTACTTAACTATCCAGTCCTAATGGCTGCAGATATTTTGCTCTACAACACTTCCTATGTGCCAGTAGGGGAAGACCAAAAGCAACACATAGAAATCACAAGAGACTTGGCGCAAAGATTTAATTCAAGATATTCTGAAACTTTTACAATTCCAGAAATTTTGACACCAAAGGTTGGGGCTAGAATTATGTCTTTAAAAGATCCATCTTCAAAAATGTCTAAGTCCGATTCAAATAAAGACTCCTTTATTTTGATTTTAGATTCAGAAGATGATACTAGAAAGAAGATAAAAAGAGCAGTAACAGATTCATCAGGCGAGTTTAGATATTCTGATGACCAAGCTGGACTAAAGAACCTAATCAACATTCACGCTTCCTTCTCTGGCATGAGCCCAGAAGAAATTGTCAAAAAATACGAAAATCTTGGCTACGGAGAATTTAAGGAAGACTTGGGAGAAGTTGTAGTTGAAGGACTAAGACCTTTACGCACAAGATTTAAAGAAATTAGAGATGACAAGGCTTATCTTGAATCTATTTACAAGGAAGGGGCAGAAAAGGCATCCTACCTTGCCAACAAAACTCTTAGAAAAGTTTATAAAAAGGTTGGCTTTATCCCTAGATAATTGAATTTTTGTTGATTTCGTAGGATTTTTGTGGTATCTTTTATATAAATTGGGAGGTGTCATATGAATAAAATAATAATTGTAGTAGCCATTAACTTAATAAGTGCAGGAGTCTTATATGGATATAATTCTAATGAAGCTGGATCTATTGGAATAATTGGTGGGGCAGATGGTCCAACTCAAATCTATACAGAAACAAATAAAAAGACTGACAAAGATAAGGGTATAGAAATTATCGGTGGGGCAGACGGTCCGACACAGATTTATACTGAAAAGAAAGAAAACAATGACAAAGATAAAGGTATAGTAATTATTGGTGGAGCAGACGGTCCAACACAAATTTACACAAAAAAATAAATTGCAATAAAAAAGAGGATTGTAAAAATTTATAGATAGAGAGAGACTATTTGCTGGAAGGTCTTTATAAACTTTACGATTGTAGCTTTTTTGCTTCTTTGGTGAATCAAGTAGCCAGAGACGACTTATCTCGTTAAAGATTTTAAAGTGTTTATTGAAAAATAAAAATTAAGGTGGTACCGCGTCTTTCGTCCTTAGGGATGGAGGACGCTTTTTATTTTTAAATTATAAAAAATATACAAAAATATAAATTTCGAGGAGGAAAAATGAAAGAGTTAAACAAAACTTATGATCCAAAGGATTTTGAAGAGAAAATTTATGACTATTGGATGGAAAATAATTTTTTTAGGGCAGAGGTTGATGAAAATAAAAAACCTTACTCTATTGTTATGCCACCTCCAAATGTAACAGGCAACCTTCACATGGGTCACGCTTTAAATAACACAATTCAAGACGTCTTAATTAGAACAAAGAGAATGCAAGGCTATTCTGCCCTTTGGATTCCAGGCACAGACCACGCCTCTATTTCCACAGAAGCAAAAGTTGTAGAAAAACTTAGAAAAGAAGGCATAGATAAGGAAGACATTGGCAGAGAAAAATTCTTGGAGAAAGCTTGGGACTGGACTCATGAATACGGCGGAAATATTGTAAATCAACTTAAAAAACTTGGGATTTCCTGTGACTGGTCAAGACAAAGTTTTACTCTTGACGAAAATTTATCCAACGCAGTAGAAGAAGTTTTCATCGAACTTTATGAAAAGGGATTAATTTATCGTGGCAACAGAATTATTAACTGGTGTCCATCTTGCGAAACTTCAATCTCCGATGCAGAAGTAGAGCACATTGAAACTGATTCAAATATTTGGTACTTCAAATATCCTTTTGCAAATAGAGAAGGTGGAATTGAAATTGCAACAACAAGACCAGAAACAATTCCTGGAGACCTTGCCATTGCAGTAAACCCAGCTGACGAAAGATACACTGACCTAGTTGGTCAATATGTAATGATTCCAGTAATGGACAACAAAAAAATTCCAATCATTGCCGACGAGTATGTTGAAATGGACTTTGGTTCTGGTGCAGTAAAAATCACTCCATCTCACGACCCTAACGACTTTGAAGTTGGCTCTCGCCATGATCTTGGTCAACTTGTAATCATGGATGGCAAGGGCTACTTAAATGAAAATGCAGGCGACTACGCTGGCATGGAAAGATATGAAGCTAGAAAGAAAATAATAGAAGACTTCGAAAAGCTTGGCTATTATATTGGCAAAAAGCACCACCACAACGCTGTGGGTCATTGCGAAAGATGTAAGACAGTTATTGAACCACTTATTTCAAAGCAATGGTTCGTAAAGATGGCACCACTTGCAAAGCCAGCTCTTGAAGAATATAGAAAGGGAAATCTCAACATCGTTCCTGAAAGATTTGGAAAAATTTATGAAAATTGGCTAGAAAATATTCGCGACTGGAATATTTCAAGACAATTATGGTGGGGACACAGACTTCCAGTTTGGTATTCTGACTCTGACGATGAAATTGTAATTTCAAAAACTGATCCATCTAATACTAAGGGACACGAAGGAAAAACTTACACTCAAGACGAAGATACACTTGACACTTGGTTTTCATCTGCCCTTTGGCCTTTCTCAACAATGGGTTGGCCAGAAAAAACTCCAGAATACGAGTATTTTTATCCAACAAATGTACTTGTAACTGGCTACGATATAATTTTCTTCTGGGTAATAAGAATGGTCTTCTCTGCCCTTGAACAAACTGGAAAACTTCCATTTAAAGATGTACTCTTAAATGGACTTGTAAGAGATGACCAAGGAAGAAAAATGTCCAAGTCACTAGGAAATGGCATTGACCCACTTGATATCATAAGAGATTACGGTGCCGATGCTCTTAGATTTACTCTTGTAACTGGAAATACACCAGGCAACGACATGAGATTTTACACTAAAAGAGTTGAAGCAAACAGAAACTTTGCCAACAAACTTTGGAATGCAACGAGATTTCTCATGATGAATATGACTGATGAAATTACTGACTCCAACTTTGACCTTGAAAAACTTCACTATGAAGACAAGTGGATCCTTTCAAAATTACAAAAAGTTATAAAATCAATAACAGAAAAAATCGAAAAGTATGATATTGGACTTGCAGCAGACGACATCTACGACTTTATCTGGTCAGACTTCTGTGACTGGTACATCGAAATTGTAAAACCAGTTTTGTATTCTGATAATGTTGAAGAAAAAACAAACACAGTAAAAGTTTTATTATATGTCCTAGAAAATATTTTGAAACTTCTTCATCCATTTATGCCATACATCACAGAAGAAATTTGGCAAGCCCTACCTAATAGAGAAGCTGCCCTAATTGTTTCTAAATGGCCTGAATATAAGGAAGAACTTGTCTTTGAAAAGGAAGAAAAAGCCACAGAATACATTGAAAATGCAATTCGTGAAATTAGAAATGCAAGAAGTGAAATGAACATAGAAAATTCAAAAAAATCCAACACTCTTGTTTACACAAAAGACCAAGAAATTAAGGAAATTTTTGAAGAAACAAAGGGACTTTTACTAAATCTTGGCTATTCAAATTCTGTTGAAATAACTGACGATGAAGGCAGAAAAAATTCAGAAAATATTGCCATAGTTCTCGACCGAGCAGAAATTCAACTTCCACTAAAGGAACTTGTGGACTTTGAAAAGGAATTAAAGAGACTTCAAAAGGACAAAAAAGATGCAGAAGCTGAACTAAAAAGAGCCAAGGGCAAATTATCTAACCAAGGTTTTGTTTCAAAGGCTCCAGCAAAATTAATTGAAGAAGAAAAAGAAAAAGTTACAAAGTACGAAGAAATTTTAAAAACTGTTGAAAGTCAAATTGCAAAGGTTGAAAAAAATCTATGACATACACTGAAGTTGTAAAAAATATTGAAAAGAGAATTGGAAAATTTAAGTCCAAGGGCAATATAAGAATCAAAAAGTTTTTGGAAAAAATTGGCTCTCCTCATAAAAATTTAAAAGTAATTCACGTGGCTGGGACCAATGGCAAGGGTTCAACTGTAAATTTCATAAAAGATATCTTAAAGGAAGATTATAAAGTTGGGTCCTTTGTTTCGCCCCACCTCATAACTTATTGCGACAGAATAAAAATTGGAGACCAGGAGATTTCACAAAAGGACTTTGCAGAAATTGGCGAATTTATAATAGCTAAGGAGCCGGAAATAATAAAAGATTATGGCGAACTTAATCTCTTTGAATTTTTGACTATAATGGCAATAATTTACTTTGACAGAGAAAAAGTTGATTTGGCAGTTTTGGAAGTTGGCATGGGAGGTCGTGCCGACTCCACAAATATTTTTACTAGCCGAGAAAAATTAATTTCCATAATCACATCAATTTCCATGGACCACATGGAATATTTGGGAAATACAATAGAGGAAATTGCAGATGCCAAGGCAGGAATAATTACAGAAAAGGGACTTGTCCTTACAACAAATAAGGACCCAAAAATTCTTTGTGTCATAAATAGAGAGGCAGAAGAAAAGTCTGCAGAAATTTATTACACAAAGGATTTAGAAAGTGAAATTATAAAATCCGACCTAAAAGGAATTGACTTCAAGGTAAAATTAGGAGACTGGGAAGAATTTTCACTCACACAAATTGGCGACTACCAAGTGGAAAATGCCCTGGGAGCAATTTATGCCCTTTATTTATTAAATAAGAAGGGAATTTTAAAAATCTCCACAGAAAAAATTAGAGAGAGAATAAAATCTTCAAGATGGAAGGGCAGAATGGAAATTGTTTCAAAGGATCCCCTAATAATTTTAGATGGTGCCCACAATTTTGACGGCATCAAAAAATTAGTTGAGTCCATTGATAATTTTAAGTTCAAAAAACTTTACCTCATTATGTCAATTTTATCTGACAAGGAACACAAAAAAATGCTTGAAGAAATTTCATCCTACACAGATGAAGTGGTCTTCGTAAATTTGGACTACAAAAGGGGAACAAGCCCAGAAGAATTAAAAAGTGAAGCAGGAGACTATGGACTTTCTGCAGAAGTTATGAGCGTGGAAGATGCTATTAAGCATTACAAGGAAAAATATAGTGATGGCGATTTAATTTTAATAACAGGCTCCCTTTACTTTGTAAGCGAGGCAAGGGCAAGAATTTTAAATTACGACTACAGCATATAAAAATAAATAAAAAATAAGACCATGGATTTTTTCCATGGTCTTTTAAAATTAAGTTAAATTATTTAGTTTCTTTAACTTCTTTTTTGTCGTCTTTCTTTTCGTCTTTAACTTCTTTTTTATCTTCTTTCTTTTCGTCTTTCTTTTCTTCTACTTTAGCTTCAGCTTTAAGTCCAAGTTTTTCTTTAGCTTCAACGAGAGCCTTAAGTTCATTTTCAAATTGTTCTTGAGTAGCTTTTTCATCAGCTAGAAGAGATTTTGCAGCAGCAATAGCATTGTCGTAGTTAGCTTGAACTTTTACATCAGATTTTTTGTATTCTTCAGATTTAAGAACTTCTTTTTCATTAACAACTTCTTTTTTAACAGCTTCTTTAAGTTCTTCTAATTTAGGAGCAACTTTTTCTTCTTTAACTTCAGCTTCTTTAGAAGTTAATAAAACAGTGTTAGTAGCTTTATCAAAGTCAACACCAAATCCAAGAGCTTCTCCAAGATCTCTTAATTTGTAGTAGTTGCTGTTGTCAATTTTGTAAGCAGTAGCAGTAAGAGCTTTGTCTCCAACCATTACTTTATCATTAGTAAGAATTCCCTTTGAAACTTTCTTAACTTCTTTTTGATCAGTATCAGCAACTTTGTAGTCAGCACCCTTAGTTAGAGTGGCAACTGCATCTTTATATTCAACGCCAAATTTTGCTTCAGTATCTTTTAATACAGCAGCAACGTCTCTAAGTTTGAAGTAGTTGTAATTGTCGATAATGTATCCGTAGATAACAACATCTTTGCCATTAAGTTTAACTTTTTGGCTTGAAGCTTTGACATCTTTAGATTCAACTTTTTCTTTAAGTTCTTTAGCTTCTTTTACAGCTTCTTTGCCTTTTACTTCAGCTTTTTCCTTAGTTTCAGTCATAGCTTCTTTAGCGTCTTTAGCAATTTCTTTGCCAGCTTCTTTAGCGTCTTTAGCAATTTCTTTGCCAGCTTCTTTACCGTCTTTAACAACTTCTTCGCCTTTTTTTAGAGCTTCTTCAATCTTAGTAGGTGCTTTAACTTCAGTTTTTTCTTCAGTTGCAGCAAGTACAGGGCTAGCAGTAGATAAAAGCATAACTCCTGCTAGTGATAGTGATGTAATTTTTTTGTTCATTTTTTATTCCTCCTAAAAAATATAAGATAACTTAATTATACAGAAAATCTCTAGGAAATCAATTCCATTAGCTTAATTCTTGACTAAATTTACAAATTTTAATAATTCTGTAACATTAATTATTAGAATAAGCGTAGACAAAACCGCCACTTGCATCAACAGCTATAAGGCTAGATTTTGTATAATAATTATAAGTTCCAGCTTCAGGCGTAACTTGTTGATTTGCATTAAGTTCATTTTCCTTTAAAAATCTTTTTTTGTCGCCGACTATATCCATAAATTCACGAGCAACTTTTTTAGAATCTTCTTCACTTAAATGTTTTTCTAAGAAAGGATACTTTTCATTAGGGAAGTAGTCAAACTTATAAAAAGTTAAATTATTTTTCTTATCAAAGATAAATCTCATAGACAAATTTTTCTTTTCATAATCCTTTAAAAATAACTCATAAACCTTGCCATCATCAATTTCTTCAACTCTTATAATTCCATCTTTTAAATAGCCAGCAAGATCTGTTACCTTTCTAATTTTATCAATAACAGCAAGATCTTTTCCGTCCTTTATAGGATCGACATCACGAGTTGGGTCAATTTCATAACCATTATTAATGTTGCAGTAAAACTTTTCTTCATTCCATTCTAGTTTTGCCTTCATGGCATTGGCAAGGGCCCTTGCAGGTACATAAGTTGTGTTATTAAGAATAAAAGAAGGAGAATCAATTGTATAGACAATATCATCAATCCTATACTCATTAGAATCAACATAAAAGACAATTTTCTTGCCCTTATTAATAATTTCAACTGCTCTTGCATCTTCCTTCCAATTTACATCGGCACCTAAATTTTCAGAAACAAGGCGAAGGGGAATGTGGATCCTATTATTTTTCACCACAAAATCTTTCTCAAAGACAATATTATTTATGACAAGGGTCATCTTTTTTTGCCCCATAGCACTTGCGCTAGAAAATAGTAATAAAAAAGATAATAAAAAAATAAATTTCTTTTTCATAAAATCACTCCTTTAGTTAATTATAACATTAAAATCATTTAAAAGAATTTACAAAAATATTAAGATTAAAAAAAGTCCCCCAAAAGGGACCTTTTAAGATTTCACTATAAATTTTTCGCCGCATTTTTTACAAGTAACCCTAATTTTGCCCTTATTTTTTGGCACTTTCATTTCAAACTTGCACTTAGGACATTTTATGTACTTGTAAACTTTTCTATTGTCATATTTATTCTTAGATGAGAAAAATTTTCTCCTTAGGGGATCAACAGTAGATAAAAATTTTTTGTTCTCAGCATACCTTGCACTAATATCACGAGATAAAGCCCTGTAATAGGAATAAGCGATTAAGACTAGAGCCACAGCAGATAGGGCAGCCGTCTTTACAAATAAATTTATCACAAGAACAATTAAGGCAAGAGACAAAATAAATTTGCCCAGTTCATCTTGACCATACCTTCCAATCATAAATTTTCTCATTTTATCTTTAAAATTCAAACAATCAACTCTTTCTAATATAATTTTATTTTAATAATTTACCCATTTAAGAATATTTAAATCTAAAAAAAATCACATGATTTCTTAAAGGAATTCGAAAAAATATTTACAAATACACGCAAAGTGATATAATATAAACAGAAAGAGGGGGTGTAATTATGGCTAATGTAAATTTAAACATAAGATTAGATGAGAATTTAAAAAATGAATTTGGAAGAATTTGTGAGTCTATGGGCATGAGTATGTCTACAGCCTTTAATGTTTTTGCAAAAGCTGTTGTTAGTGAAAGAGCTATACCTTTTGAAGTAAAAGCCAGTGATGACTTATTACTAGGACCCTATAATTCTTTTGACGAAATATTAAAAGAAATAGACGAGGAAATTTATGCTGAAAATTTATCAAACAAATAAATTTAAGAAAAGTTTAAAAAGAATAAGAAAAAGAAATGAAAATATTGATGAACTCAAATTTGTTATTTCAGAACTTCAAAATCAAAGAGAGCTTGATAAAAAATATTTAGACCATGAGTTAAGTGGAAAATACATTGGCTATAGGGAGTGTCATGTAAAAGATGATTTGCTTTTGGTTTATAGAATTATTGAAAATATTTTAGTTCTAGAATTATTTGATTTGGGTTCTCATAGTGATTTATTTTAAAAAAAAATTAAATTTTTCTAGCATTATTTTTCTTCAGCTGTTATAATATAAAAGCAGCAAAATTTTCAAGCTTTTGTAAATTTTTATTTAACTTTTACATGAAATGTAAAAAAATTATAAAAAAATTTTAAAAAAGTGTTGACAAAGAATATAAGCTCCAGTATAATATATTTTGTTGTTAAAACTTCATGCGGGAATGGCGGAATTGGCAGACGCGCTAGACTTAGGATCTAGTTCCAACGGAGTGGGGGTTCAAGTCCTCTTTCCCGCACCAATAAAAAAACACACAAGTTATCTTGTGTGTTTTTTTATGCCCTTTTTTATCTGTGATACAAAAACAAAATAAGTGTGAAAATAAAAAGTTAGTATTTTAAAAATTTTTATGATAATATAATCTTACTTATACATTAATTTTAGTAATATTTTTATAAACAAGTGATAATTATGAATTATACAGAAAAATTAAGAGAGCTTGAGCAAGTAATAGACTATTTAAATGAAAATAATTTTTATAACAGCTTAGCTAATAGAGTTTACTATTTTTGCTTTCAATCAATAATTTTATTTTTGAGTGGTATATATGTGAATAAAGAGAAGTATATAAAAGATGGAGATTCCACTCACAAGGATACTATAGATATGTATATAAAAAATAAGTTTACAAATCCTAGTGACTTTAGAAATAAAAGAGATTTTAGTCAAGAAATAAACCGAATAAAAAAATTAAGGATGAAAGCAGATTACGATTATATCGATTCTATAACTGAAGAAGAAGCTGAAGATTTAATGGAATCTTTAAAAAAAATAAAATCATTAATGTAATCATAGAGGTGCATTATGTTAGGGAAAAAGTTAAATGAATTTTTGAATACTTTAAGAAGGCAATATCCTGGCGATATTTTTTATTTAAATGAAAGTGATGATCATTATGAAATTTTAATGACTAATAGATCTTTGATAAAGGACAAATCTTTTGACGATTACTTCTTTAAACTATCATGTGAAATTTTTGGTGAAGAAGCTTATAAAATATATACAAGTTTAGATTATTTGAATGAAATACCAGAAAAAGAAGTAAATGATAGGATAAATATTTTAAAAAAGTCTTATGTCATAAAGAATAATGATTTAAAAGTTTCAGAAAACAAAAAGCCAGAAGAAATATTTTTTGTAAAGCTAAATGATTTAAAAAATGAAACATATAAATCAATTTCAAAAGCAAATATAAGATTTGATCAAATAAAAAGTAACAAAAAATATGATGATAATAAATTGTTAGAGGTGGCATGATGACTGACAAATTAGATAGAAAAGATTCTGAGATGAATGGCTCAATTAATTTTGAAGGATATAAAATCTTAAAAGCATCTTTTGATTTAAATACAGAGTTCTCAAGTGACAAACCAATAGATATATCCATTGGTCTTGGACATGATTATCAAATTGAAGAAACAGATATGCGAGTTCAATTAAGCGTTAAAGTTTTTGAAGATGCCAAAAACAATGATTTACCCTTTGAACTTTTGCTCACCATAGAAGGTCAATTTACCTTTGATGAAGGGGTTGATGCTAAGAAATTTTTACCAAATGCTTTAGCAATTTTATATCCATATATTAGAGCAGTTGTATCTTCATATACAGCCTTGGCTAATGTAACTCCACTATTTCTGCCTACAATTAATATTAATAACTATCTAAAGAATGTGGGAAAAGAATCTAGCTGCGATATTGAAGAATGAATAAAAATATAAAGAAAAATCATTGTGGTGAGCTTTCTTCAATAAATCTACTAAGTTTAATTTGTGCGGATTTAGTAGGGAGTGGTTTACCAGCACCAATGATATAGGCACGGTCTAAAATTTTTAGTCGGACCGTGTTTTTTTTATGCCCTTTTTCCTGCCAATAAATTTTATAGCAAAATTACTACATATATAAAAGAGAAAAAAATCACCTAGATAGAGAAAATTAACTTATTAAAATATTTACAATTAAGTTACATTTTAAATAATCTCATAAAATCCCTTTTTAAAAAAATTCAATAGAGTATAATGTATTTTACTGGAGGAATTATGAAAAAGACATTTAAAATATTTTTTGCATTTATACTTATAATTTTAATTTTTATATACATTACGGGCCTTTACTTCTTTAGAGATAGGTATATGCCAAGGACTTATGTCAATGGACACGACTTTGGTCTTACAAAAATTTCTGAATTTGAAAAAAATTACCAAGACCTATCAAAAAACTTTGCCCTAGAAGTAATTGCCAAGGACAAAAAAAACAACGACAAAATCACAGCAGATGAAATAAAATTTGAAGAAAAAATTGGAAATGGCTTTATAGATCAGACACCACTTTATTGGCCCTTTGCATCTCTAGTTGACAAAAACTACAAACTTGACACAAATTTAAAATACGATGATAAGGCACTTACAGATAGAATAAATAACTTAAAGGCCCTAAAAAATGAATCAGTTCATTCACAAGATGCCAGAGTTATTTATGATAAGGGCGAATTTAAAGTAGAAAAAGAAGTTCATGGAGATTTCTTAAAAAGAGATGAACTTAGACAAACAATTATAGGTTATTTTTCCGATAAAAAGGAAAAACTAAACTTAGAAGAAGAAGGACTTTACGAAGAACCAAAAATAACAGAAGATAGCGACTACATCAAAAATCAATTAGAATCCTACAAAAGCTTATACAATAAAAAAATTACTATCGACTATGATGACAGAAAAGAAGAAGTAACAGGTCAGGGAATAATCGCAATGTATTCCAAGGCTGATGACGGAAAGCTAAATATTGATGAAGAAAAAGTTAAAAACTTCGTGGGAAAACTTGCCGCAAAATACGACACCTTTAGAAGTTCGAGAATATTTAACGCAACAGGCATTGGCACAGTAAAAGTTGATGGCGGCATTTATGGTTGGATTACAGATAGGACAAAAACCAAGGACGAAATAATTGCAGCCCTAAAAAAAGATGAGCCAGTGACAATAAAACCAATTTATAGGCAAGAAGCACAATCAAGAACAGTTGATGACGTGGGAAACACTTATATAGAAGTTGACCTAACAAGGCAAAAACTTTGGTATTACAACAAGGGCAAATTGGAATTAGAAACAAATATAGTTTCAGGCAATCCAACACATGGCAACGGAACACCAACAGGCACAGATAGAATTTGGTCTCGTGAAAGAAATAGATATTTAACTGGAGAAACTTATCGATCAAAAGTATCCTATTGGCTTCCTATAAATTGGTCAGGAGTTGGACTTCATGACGCGGATTGGAGATCAAGCTTTGGCGGAAAAATTTACCTATCAGGCGGCTCCCATGGCTGCGTAAATATACCACCAGCAGTAATGAAAAACCTATATCCAAAAACCTTTAACGGCATGCCAGTAATAGTTTATAACTCAGCGACACAAAAAATAGCAGCACCGCAAACACAAACAGCCCAAACACAAGAACAACAAGCACGATAAAAACTTATGCAATAAAAAACAAAAATCGGTTATTCAAAAAAGAATGATCGATTTTTTATATAGAAAATCCTCAAAAAATATTTTTATAAAATTTATCAGAAAAACCCCCAATCTAAAAAATAACTAGGCAACTATGCCCAGCTAATAGATAAAGTAATAAGTTAGTTGCCTTTGCCAATATGCCGTAGAAGCTTTCAAGCAGTAAGCAAAAAGTCCTACGGCGTTAAAAAAATTTTGCTGTTTGAGAGAGCGAAGCGAACGAGTTCAAAATTTTAGCCGAAGGACTTTTTGCGTAGCTGAGGGTCGAGGCCCCTGCCAGGGCATGGGGGTATGGGGGAGGTCAAAGGAGGGGGTAGAGGGGGCATTGCCGCCCCCTATGCCCCCTCCTTAAATAAAAAAATTAAACATTGAAAAAATTTTTTAAAGAAAAAACTTATTTTATACGTTTTTAAAGCGAAGCTTTCTATTATCTGATTCCGTGCGTGGGGTGAAAGGGGTGGTTTGGAGGGTCACCACCAGGCACAAGCAAGGGGCAATCTAGCTTTTTTTGGATGGAAATGTAAGCCCCCTTGTGCCCGAATGGGTATATGCCCCTCCAATATAAAAAATTAAACATAAAAAAAGATTTAATATTAAAAATTATCTCAATAAAGAAAAAAACATTACAAATTTGTTTTAAAGCAAGCTTTCCAAAAAGCTTGCAAAACACTCCCAAAGTGATATAATTAAATTAACAAAAAAATAATAATTTAAATCTTCAGGGAAGGGTGCAAATCCCAACCGGTGGTATAGTCCACGAGCGCAAGCTGAATTGGTGAAATTCCAATACCGACAGTAAAGTCTGGATGAGAGAATGATTTAAACTTTCACACCCCGAAGGTTCGGGGTTTTTTTATGCCCCAACAGGAGGTAAAATGAATAGAGTAAACACAAAGACCATGATAAGAACACAAGATATGACAAAAATAGGCGTGTTATCAGTAATTGGCTTCATACTAATGTATTTCCAGGTACCCCTTAGCTTTGTAGCACCACCTTTTATGAAACTAGACATATCAGATTTGCCAGTTTTATTGGGTGCTTTCACAATGGGACCAGTCTTTGGCATTATAATAGCTGCCCTAAAAAATATTTTGGCACTAATATTTAAAGGCACAATGACAGCAGGAGTTGGCGAATTATCAAACTTCATAATATCATCAACTTTTGCCTTTGTAGCAAGTTATATCTATAGAAATCATAGAAGCTATAAGGGAGCAATTTTTGCACTAACAGCAGGAGTAATATCCATGACAATACTTGCCATGGTATCAAATTACTTCGTGGTATTTCCACTTTACGGCAAAGTAATGCCAATGGAAGCAATAATAGCTATGGGATCAGCCATTACTACAAAGATAACAGGACTCTTTACTATGATGATTTATTCAGTCCTACCCTTTAACCTAATAAAAGGCTTCACAACATCAGCAGTGATGATGCTAGTCTACAAAAAAATCAGCCCACTATTTAAAAATTGAAAATAAAAAAATATAAGCAAGCTGTCAAGAGGCAGCTTGTTTTTTTATCCTCATGTAATATAATTAAAAAAAAGACAAAAGGAGAGCAAAAAATGAAAATATTATGTGCAGGACCAACATCCATAGACGACGAAGTAATGGCATTAATGGGAAAAACTCTCACAAACCCAGACATCGATCCAGAATATGAAAAAATACATAGAGGAGTAGAGAAAAAAATCTCCAAACTATTAAAAACAGAAGCCACATCGATCCTAATGCTAGGCGAAGGCATGATAGGGCTAGAAGCGGCAATAATAAACCTAGTAGAAAAAGGCGACAGAGTTCTAGTTTTAAATAACGGAGTCTTTGGCGCAGGCTTTGCCGACTTCGTAAAATTTTATGAAGGCGAACCAACAATTTACGAAGACGATTTTAGACGAGGCTTTGACATAGAAAAATTAAAAAAATTCCTAGAAAAAGACCACGACTTTAAAGTAGCAACGATGGTACATTGCGAAACACCATCAGGCATCACAAACGATGTAAAAAGTATTTGCAACTTACTAAACTCCTACGGAATCCTTACAATAGTAGACACAGTTTCAGGCATGGGTGGAGAAGAATTTGACTTTGACGATTATAAAGTAGATATAGCCTTAGGAGGATCTCAAAAATGTATATCAGCACCAACAGGACTAACTCTCGTAACAATATCTGACAGAGCAAAAAAAGCAATAAAAGAAAGAAAAAAACCAGTTCCATCCTATTATATGAACTTTTTAAATTATTACGAATACTCTGACGGCTTTGCCTTCCCTTATACAATGAACGAAAACCTAACTTATGCCCTAGACCTTGCCCTAGATAAACTATTTGCCAAGGACTCTATCGCCCTTCACAAAAAATACGCAGAAGTAACAAGAGAGATATTTGAAGAAGCAGGCTTTGAACTTTACGCAAAAGATTCAAGATCAAATACCCTAACAGCGGTTATGGTGCCAGAAGGTTTTATAGCAGATGACATTTTAAGGGTCCTAAAAAATAAAGGAATCCTAATATCCAAGGGCGCAGGAAATATATTTGAAAAAGTATTTAGAATAGGACACATGGGAAATAACATATCCTATGAAAATTTCTTAGACTTATATGAAAAATTAGATGAAGTCTTTGAAGAATTGGGAATAGAAAGTAAAATTTCTTTAAAAGAAAGATTTGTAGAACTTATGAAATAAAATTTATAAGTAGGGGCTTGTCCCAAAGGGGCATTTTCCCCTCCTTAATTACTTTACTGCAAAAAGAATTGCAAAAATGTAACCTTTTTGTTATAATTCTATTCATGGTTGCGAGACCATTTCTGTTATCACTAAAAAAGACTAAAGTAAAATAATATTACATTAATATTTCAAAAGTCCTTTACAGATAAAGATTTATGTAATGTAATTGTAATTTTACAAAGGGAATTTCTAGTGTATAATAGAAACATAAGAGGAACATGACAATTAAATAAAACCGGAAATAAGGCGATATTTATTTGTCACCTCTGAGTCGAGATTGTTCAGTCTCGGCGACAAAAGTTTGAGACTTTTGTAGAATCTACAAAATTTTTAAGGAGGTCGAAAGACAAATGAACAAAAAGATTATTTCTCTAGTACTAGCACTAGTAATGGTACTAGGAACATTCACAAGTGTCTTCGCCGAAACAGCTAAAAAAGAAGAAGCTAAAAAACCAGCTGCTTCTGAAAAAGTTGAAAAAATAGTTGGAAAAGATAATAAAATCCAATATGTTATCGACAAAAAGCTTGTTGAAGGTTATGAAGACGGAAACTATGGTCTTGATAAAAATATCAAAAGATCAGAAATTACAAGATTACTTGTATTAGCTAACGGACAAGAAGATCTTGCTAAAAGACTTCAAGGTTCAATGAAAATCTACAATGACGTAGACGTTAAACATTGGGCAAACGGAGTTATTTCAGTAGGAACAACTTCTCCATCTGACGCTAACGGACTTCCAATGTTAGCAGGATACCCAGACCACTCTTTCAAACCTGAAAAAGACGTAACTTACGCTGAACTTGCTAAAATGTTAGTAGTTCTTGCTAAGACAGATCTTACAAAAGATATGGTTGACCACGCAGTTTGGGCAACTGACTGGATGAGATGGGCAGCTCTACTTGGAATTACTGATGATGTAACTATCGAAAATTCTGACAAAGCAGCTAACAGAGCAGATGCATTCACTATGGTTTACAATGCTCTATATGCAATGAAAGAATTCAAGAGAGTACCAGCTAACGAAACAAGAGGTATTGTTTCTAACTTAACTAATAGCAAACTTACTCTTAACCAAGATAGCGACAAAGAATACAAAATCACAAGTGATACAGTTATCGTTGATGGTAACAACACTAGAAGACAAATTGTTAAAGTTAACACTGTTGACAATCTAGATCTTTACAAAGGTTCTTTAGTAAGAATTCTTACAAATGACAAGAACGAAGTAACTCACATTCTTGAACTTGGTAACCCAAAAGTTCTTGCAAGAACTGACGCAAAAGATGAACTTCTTGACAAAGACAACCACATTTGGGAAGGTGTAGCTGATGCAACTGCTGAAACTACAAACTATGATTTCGAAAAAGCATCACTAAAAGAAATTGCTCAAAAAGATATTAACAAAGCTTACGCTACTGTTAAATTAAACTCTTCAAACACTAAAGCTGATTACATCAGATTCCACTATGCTAATGGAGATGTTTTCGCTGACCTAAAAGTTAACGATAAAACTGAAATCTATGTTGCTAACCCATACAACAACATTATGAAAGAAGTTAAAGACATTAATGAAGCACTTTCATTAATCGGTTTCCACAACTATGGAAAAGACTATAAGATTCCTAATGTTTATGCAGGATTCGACACAGATGATCACACATCAGCTGTAAAATCTTTCGATTCTAAGAGAGAAACTGCTAAAGTTATCGTATTTAACGTAGTATCTAAAGACAATGATGGAGACAGATACAGAGTTCTTAACTCTTCATCTTCTAAATTCTCTACAACTCTAGAAGATACTGATGGAAAACTTTACGACAGAGACAATGTTCTTAACAAAGCTAACTTCCCACTAAACTACGGTGACCTACTTGACGTTATCGAAGTACGTGGAGACGTTATTGACAAACTTCTTGACCACAGCGATGAAAAAGCATATCCTGTAGTTAAGGTTGCTCAAATCTTTGACAACGATGAAATTAGAGTAGAAGATAGATTCGGAAACGAAACTCTTCTTTATGTAGGCGATGCAGACATCTTTAACGCTAAACAATACAAAGATTTAGAAAAAGGTGACTACCTACAATTCACTGCTAACCACAAAGACGCTAGAGACATCGAAGTTGTATCAATTCTTGAAGATTCTAAAGACACAAGAGACCTATTTGCTAAATCAGGTTCTGTTCTAAATGTAGTCAATGGAATCGAAGACCACACTGTTGTTGGTAAAATTCTTTGGGTTGGTAAAGATCAAGTTGAAATCAGAATTGAATCTGATAACTGGGATGCAGGTCTTAACAAAACTACTAGAACTTACAAAGTAGACGAAAAACTTGCAGAAGTTTTAGCAAACTACGTTGGCGAAAATGTTAAATTCAAAGCTGAAAACAAAGACTTTGATAAAGCAGTTAGAGCTTATGACTTTGTATTAAACGATGGAATGAAGACTCCACTTGACAAAGACAAAAAACCAGCTGAAAAAGATGCTATAGCTAAATTAGAAGAAGCAGCTAAAAAAGGCGAAGCTACAAAAGATCAAAAAGAAGCAGCAGCAAAAGTAGTAAAAGATGAACCTTCTACTAAAAAATCTGAAGAACTTCAAAAGAGAATAGATGCAGCATTAAAACTAAACGCTGAAAAAGCTGTTGAAAAATTTGAAAAATTAGCTTATGACGCTGATATTAAAAAAGCTGCAGTAGATGAAGCAAAATCAAACGCTGACACTGCTCTAGGTCTATTAAAAGAAGCTGATGCAGCATTAAATCAAAGAGTTAAAGTAGCTGATACTTTAAGAAAAGATTATGATGCAGTTAAAGCTCTAGCAATTAAAGATTTAGACAAGACTAAAACAGCAAAATTAGATGTTTTAGCTGAAGTAAAAACTAAAGTTAACGAAGCAGCAAATAATGGTTCAAATGTTTCAGTTGAACTAGTTAACGCTAAAGATTCTTATGATACTGCTAAAGATAAAGTAACAGCAAAAGTTACTTTAACTTACGAAGGAAAAACTATGACTGAAGAAATTACAGCAGAATTTGCTAAATAATTTCTTTTAGAAAGATAAAACCTGAGAGGAAACTCTTGGGTTTTTCTTTTTACATAAAAATATTTTTCTGTTAAAATTGTTTTAGGGAGGTGCTAATATGAGCGAAACTAATATAATTAAAAAAGAGGATCCAGATAAAAAAAGAGAAGATAAAAAAGAATGTTGTATAAAATCTTTTTATAAATTTGTAAAAAATTCTTTTTTCATAAGACATTTTTTATGCCTTTTTGTCTTTATTTTGCTTTTTATGTATCTCTATCTATCTTGGAAGAAGGACATAAGGACTTATTTTTTCCTTTCTAATCTAAAAGTCATCTTACCTGCCCTTATAGCAGCAGCTGGTGTCTTCGAAGGTTTTAACATCAATAGAAAAAAGTCCTTTAAAGAAATTGTAACTAAAGAGAGAATAGACTGGTTACATAGGCTTCAAAATAATTTATCAGAATACCTCAAACTGACAAATTCTATAATGAAAAAAGACGTTGAAAAAATTGTAAATGAAAAGGAAAAGGAAAAAGCAAAATTATTAATAGAGGAGAAAAAAGATAAGATAAATAAACTTTATTATGAAATTATCTTTAACATAAATCATCAAGAGCATAAAAAGGCACTAGATGCCATAAAAATATACAATGATTATATTTTTGGAAGAGAATTAGAAAAAGATATTAAAATAAAAAAGAAAATAATTGGAATAGAGTCACAAGAATCTCATGAGCTAAAAAAATTTAAATGTTATGTATACATAAATAATTTCGAGAAGTTGAGAAGTGAAGTAGAAAAAAATTTCACAGAAATATTTAAAAAAGTTTGGGAAGATATAAAGGAAGAAGCTGATTAGCTTCTTTTTTCTTTATAAGAAAAAATTAAGAACTTATATTTTAAAGCCGTCGGCTTTATGCAATAAAAAAGTTTTTTAAAGGCTAATAGCCTTTAGCGATTAAATAGGCAAGATTTTTTTATTAATTTATTTTTTATTTTTTAATTTATTTTTCTTTTTAAGGAGGGGGTAAAGGGGGCGGCAATGCCCACCTCTACCCCATCCTTTGACCTCCACCACACCCCCGTGCCCTGGCAGGGGCCTCGACCCTCGGCTACGCAAAAAGTTCTACGGCTAAAATTTTGAACTCGCTCTTCGAGCTCAAACAGCAAAATTTTTTAACGCCTTCGAACTTTTTGCTTACTGTCTGATGACTTCTACGGCATATTGGCAAAGGCGACTAGACGACAACCATAACAACAAGCATGGCACTCTTGCCAAGTTAATTATTTTCCACAAGACTTTTATCAGATGCAATCTTTTAATTGTTTTTTTAAGAAAACACCTTTATCTACAATCGCAGACTATTGGGAGTGCATAAGATAAGCAAAAAAATCGGTTATGCGTTAAAAATTTTCAACTGTTTGAGCTCGCGAAGCGAGTGAGTTTTGAAAATTTAGCATGACAGATTTTTTTGGACTTCCAGTGCGTGGGGTGAAAGGGGTGGTTTGGAGGGGCAAGGGGCATTAAGACGCCCCTACGCCCCTCCAATAACAAAAAAGAAATTTAATAATAGAAATATATTTTATAAAGAAAAAATCTTAAAATTTAAGCGCAAAAGCCGCAGGCTTTGAAATAAAAACTTTTTACTTGAAGCTTTTCAAAAAAGCTTCTTTATTTTTTTCTTGATCAAGAAAAAAAGTTTAAACTTCTGTTTGACAAAATAAAACAAAGGTTTTATAATAAGTTCATAGACATAAAGAGGGGGTTCTATGATGAATGATTATAAAGATTTTAACAGAGTTTTGAGGTCTGCCCTCGTTGGTGAAGAGAGGTCCAAGGTCAAGTTAATTGATATGCTTGACCCTCTTATACGATCTTCTATTAAGAGATATTGCCCAGTTTTTAATGAGTTTGACGATCTTTATTCTGACGGAAAGGCTATTGTTTTATCCTGCATTGAAGATTTTGACAACAAGAGGTCTTTTCTGAAGTATGTAAAGCTTAGTCTTATGTATTTTTATTTAGACACTTATAAATATTTGTTAAAGGTAAGTAGTGATGTCCATGACAATCCTTCTTCTGATGATGAAGATTTAAGTATTTTTGATAGTCTTGATGCTGGTGTTGATATTGAGGGCGACTTTTTGGAAAGTGAAAGGCTTGGCATTTTAAAGGATGCTATTGATTCTCTCACTCCAAGGCAGGAAACTGTTGTTAGGTTGTTTTTTTATGAAAGGCTTGCTCTTTCTGAGATTGCTGATTTTCTTGGTATTTCTAAGAGAACTGTAGTTAATTTAAAGGTAAGTGCCATAAATAATATTAGGAAGTTTATTTCTTGCCATTATAAGTAGTGGAATGCTAGAAATTTTTTTTGGAGGTGATTTTATGTTAATCGAGAAGAAACTTATTAGATTTAATTATATGAAGAGGAAGGGCAATATTAAGCCTATTTATATTGTAGTTCACGATACGGGAAATCCTAGTCCTGGTGCTGATGCTCTTAATCATTATAAATATTTTAATGGTGGCAACAGAAAGGCATCTGCTCATTATTTTGTTGATGATAAGAGAATTGTTGAGACTGTAGAAACTGCCAATGCTTCTTGGCACTGTGGTGACGGCCATGGCAAGTACGGCATCACTAATTCTAATTCTATTGGCATTGAAATTTGCATTAATAGTGATGGAAATTATTCCTTAGCACTTGAAAATGCTCGCAAGCTTATTAGATTTCTCATGGATTTTTACAAGATTCCCCTTGAAAGGGTTGTGCGTCATTTTGATGCTTCTCACAAGATTTGTCCCCGCTCTATGAGTGCAAATAATTGGCAAAAGTGGTGGGAGTTTAAGGAAAGTTTATAATCTTTAAAATTTTTTTATTTTATCATAGTAACTTTTGACTTTTTATTCTATATATATAGTAGGAGGTGAAAAAAAATGGCAGTAAAGGTTAATGAAAAAAAAGCTATGCTAAAGACTGTTACTACTAAGACTAATTCTGATGGTAATATTAAAAAGAAAAGTCTAACTATTAGAAATATTGATGCTAATGCTTCTAATGATTTTCTTTATGATTTATCTAAGGGAATTGGCAATTTAGTCGATGGCAATTTTGCTTCTTCTTCTAAAATTACTGAAGAAGTTTTTGAAAGTGAAGCCTAATATTTTTGGCAGTATGATGTTTTTTATGAAAGGAGATGTATTTATGAAACAAACTAAAACTTTAAAGATGAGTTTTGCAGATGAGGGTGGAAATCCTTGGAATTTAAGTATTTTAAATCCAAGAGAAGGTATAACTTCTGTTGATGCTAAAGCTGTTGGCGACATTATAACTAACAACAATCTTGTAAATGGCAAGGTTGGTCATGTTAAGAATTTTAATGGAGCCCTACTTGTTACTAGAACTGAAGATGAAATTTAATCATGGAAGATTTATTATCTAATATTTCAAATATTGGCTTTCCCATTGCTATTTCTTGTTACCTTTTGGTTAGGTTGGAGAAAAAAATGGAGGAGCTAAAGGAAGTTATAGTTGAACTTAGCACTGCAATAGAAAGGTTTAGTAATTAGTTTATTTTATTTATTTTATGTTATTAATATTTTTATTAATAATTTACATAGGGCGAAAGCCTTTTTTTTATACCCAAAAATATGCTAGGCTCTTGGTTTTTTATTTTTCCCAATATCTTTTATTAATGTTATAATTAATTTAATATAACTTTGAGGTGTTTTATGGATTTTAATATAAATGAAAATTTGGGAGAGTTTTTTTATGATGAGCCAATGAGAAATCATACTTCTTTTTGCCTTGGTGGACCTGCTAAACTTCTTATCAAGCCAAAGGATGAGGAAACTCTCATTGAAATTTTAAGGGAAATCAAAAAAAATAATTATAATTTTTATATTCTTGGCAATTGCACAAATATTATTGTGAAGGACAAGGGTTTTGATGGAATTATTATTAAGCTTAAAAATAAATTGAAGGACTTGAAAAAAGTTTCTGACACTGAAATTTATGCTGGAGCCGGTACTAGCCTCAAAAAAGTAAGTGAGTTTGCCATGGAAAATTCTCTTACTGGTCTTGAATTTGCTCATGGCATACCAGGATCTCTTGGTGGCGGTGTTGTCATGAATGCTGGTGCTTATGATGGCGAAATGAAAAATGTCATTAAAAGTGTTAGACTTTTAGATGAAAATTTTAAGGTCATTGAAGTGCCATGTAGTGAGATGAATTTTTCTTACAGACATTCTCTCGTTCAAGAAAGGGATTTAGTTGTTCTTGGTGCAACTTTTTCTCTAAGTCATGGAAATAAAGATGACATTAGAGAAAAGTACGAGGAATTTGACAAAAGACGAGCTGAAAAGCAACCACTTGACCTTCCTTCTGCTGGTTCAACTTTTAAAAGACCTACTGGATATTTTGCTGGCAAGTTAATTGATGATTCAGGTCTTAGGGGTTTTACTCACAATGGTGCCGGCATTAGTGAAAAACACTGTGGTTTTGTTGTAAATAAAAATAAGGCAAGTGCAAAAGATGTTCTCGAAACTATTGAAATCGTACAAAAGGTTGTTCATGATAAGTTTGGTGTGAATTTGGAGAGAGAAGTTAAAATTATTGGGGATTAATTTTATTTGGTGATTTTATGGAACTTATTATTATTACTGGCATGAGTGGATCGGGCAAGTCCTATGCCTTAGATGTTTTTGAAGATTTGGGATATTATGCCATGGATAATCTTGCACCTGCCCTTCTTCCTAAGTTTTGCGAAATGGCTCTTGATGCTAAGAGCAAAAGTTTTGACAAGGTTGCAGTTGTTGTGGACCTTAGAAGTGGCGAGTTTTTTAATTCTTTTTTCTCTAGTTATGAAGATTTAAAGGGAATGAATGTCAAGACTAGGCTTTTGTTTTTGTATGCAGATATGGAAACTATTATTGCAAGATATAAGGAGCTTAGACGCCCACATCCAATGAATGCTTCCATAGTTAAGGGTTACAAATTTGAGGAAGAAACTCTTTCTAAGGTCAAGAAAAATGCTGATTTTGTCATTGACACAACTGGGCTTTCTACAAAAAATTTAAGGACCAAACTTATGGCCTTTGTTTCTTATAAGGAGAAGGACAATTTTGCCATTGAGGTTTCTAGTTTTGGTTATAAAAGTGGAATTTTAAAGGATGCAGACCTTGTTTTTGATGTCAGATTTTTGCCAAATCCTTATTATATTAAGGAGCTAAAGGACTTAAATGGAAAGACTGAAGAGGTCAAAAATTATGTCATGAAGTGGGATGTTACTAAGGAATTTATCAAAAAAACTATTGATTTACTTGAATTTTTGATTCCAAATTATATGGCAGAGCAAAAGAGAGTTTTAACTATAGGCATTGGTTGTACTGGTGGTTTTCACAGATCTGTTGCCATTGCTGAAGAAATTGGCAGAATCCTAAAAGAGGAATATAAGTCTACTTATGTTACTCACAGAGATATGGAGAAAAATTTATGGAAAAAAAGATAGCAGTCCTTGGTGGAGGTACAGGAATCTCCACTATTTTGCGTGGACTAAAATTTTATTCAAAAAATATTTCTGCTGTAGTCTCCATGTCTGATGATGGTGGTGGAAGTGGAATTTTGCGTGAAGAATTAAATATCCTGCCACCAGGCGATGTGAGAAGATGTTTAATTGCCCTATCTAATACAGATGAAACCTTAAAGGAACTTTTGAATTACAGATTTAAGTCTGGGACTTTAAAAAATCAAAATGTGGGAAATATTTTAATTGCTGCCCTTGCAGATATTTTTGGGTCCTTTGACAGGGCTTTAATTGAAATGAGTAGCGTCTTTAATGTTACTGGCAAAATTATTCCTGTAACCTTAGATGAAACTCATCTTGTGGCAGAATTTCTTTCCAAGGACAAAGTTGTTGGCGAGTCCTACATTCCAAAAATGTGTTATAGATTAAATACGAGAATTGAAAAAATGAGCATGATTCCTCATTATCCACGTGCCAATGATGATGCACTAAGGGCAATTTTAGATGCCGATATTGTTATTATTGGTCCAGGTTCTCTTTATACATCTATTATTCCAAATTTTTTGGTAGCTGGAATAAATGAAGCCCTAAGGGACACAAAGGCTCACATAATATATATTGCCAATGCAATGACTCAAAGGGGCGAGACAAAAAATTATAGCTTGAGGGATCATTTTGAGGCAATTTTAAAACATTCTAGCTATGAATTTATTGACGAAGTAATTGCCAATAATTATAGAGCCACTGAAGATGTTTATAATTATTATTACAAGAAAGAAGAATCTATTCCTATTTTTGCCAGTGACGATGACAGAAAATATTTTGAAGAAAAAAATGTCCTCTTAACTGAGGGAAAATTTATTGATGTAAAAGATGGATTTATTAGACATGACGGCAAGAAAATTGGCTCCTGCATTTTTGAAAGGACTTTCTTGTAAATGTTTTTATAAAATGATATTATTTACTTGTTAAAGGAGGATACAATGAGGAAATATAGAAAGACAGAGCATATAGAAAATTTTCTTCGCTCTACTTATGTTGGCGATGCACTTTTTTCTGATATCTTTTTGTATAATGACTCTATTCCAGAGATAAATTACGACGAAATTGATACAAGCGTAAATTTTTTAAATAAAAAAATAAATTTTCCTCTTATGATTAATGCCATGACTGGTGGCAGCAATCTTTCAGAGGAAATAAATAGAGATCTTGCAAGGGTTGCAAGGGAATTTAATTTGCCAATGGCTGTTGGTTCACAGACTATTGCCCTTGAAGATGAAGATTCTAGAAAATCTTTTGAGATTGTAAGAGAAATTATAGATGATGGGATTGTTATATCCAATTTAAGTGGTTTTTCTAGCGTTGAAGATGCAAAAAAAGCCGTTAATCTTTTGTCTGCCGATGCTATTCAAATTCACTTAAATCCTGCACAAGAACTTGTGCAAGTGGAAGGGGAAAGAAATTTTTCTGGCATATTAAAAAATGTAGAAGAAATTGTAAAAAAATCTGAAGTGCCAGTTATAGTAAAAGAAGTTGGATTTGGAATGTCTCCAAAAACCGTAAAAAAACTTTATGACCTTGGAGTTAGATATGTGGATATTTCTGGCTACGGTGGTACAAACTTTCTTGAAATTGAAAATTTGAGAGATCCTGATTCTGATATTTCAGACTTATTTTCTTGGGGAATACCTACAGCCATGTCTTTAATTGAAGCAAAGAGATTAAATCTAAAGGACTTAAATATAATTTCTGCTGGCGGCATAAAAAATTCACTAGATATAGTAAAAAGCATAGCAGCAGGGGCATCAATGACTGCAATTAGTGGTGAAATCTTATCTTACATTGTGCGTGGTGGATATGAATACACTCTTAAATATGTTGATGGACTAATTGAAAAAACAAAGATGCTAATGATTTTATCTGGGGCAAAAAATATTGAAGAACTACAAAAAGTTGATTACAAGGTCACAGGAAAATTGAAGGAATTATTGGAGGATTAAATGAAATTTATAAAAAAAGATGAATTTAAAGATTCAAAATGGTCAGCAGGAGTTACAACAGAAGTTTTTATTTATCCAGAGAATGCAAGTGTAGGAGAAAAGAATTTTGACTTTAGAATTTCCACAGCAACTTGCAATGAAAAAGTTTCAAATTACACACCTTATAAGGGATTTAATAGATACATTGCCCCAATAAATAATGTCATGAATATAGAAACAGCTGGAGAAAAATTTGTCTTAACTCCCTTTGAAGTGCTTTTCTTTAATGGATATGACGAAACAAAATCCTCTGGCGATGTTAGAGATTTTAATTTAATCTATAAAAAAGGACTTGAAGCAAAAATGTACTCCCTTAACATCAATAACTTTGAATTTTCCGCAAAATCTCGTGCAGTAATTTTTAATTATGAGGCAGATTTAAAAGTTGATGGAAAAGAATTTGAAAAATTTTCAGCAATATACCTTGAAAAAGAAAAGATTAACATAGAAGGTCTTGGAAAAATAATAATTTGCGAATTTTAATAAAAATTAGAGGAAAAGCTCCTTACTTTATAAAAGTAGGGAGTTTTTTTATTTTGGAAAATTAAAATTTGATAATTTTTAAATTCTAATATAATCTATAATAGTTATGTTATTTAAAATTTTTAATTTCAATAAAGGTGCATAAGATATGAAGAAAAATAAAAATTTAAAGGGCATTGCTGCTATTTTTGTACTTGTTGCCCTTATTTTATTTACTGAAAATAGTTTTGATATTTTTGGAAGTAAGTATGAGGTTACTGAAAAAAGTCCCTACTATGAAATAGATAAAAATCCGCCTCAATTTTCTTCTGATGATCTAAAGATGGGGCCTGACTATGAATATTATTCTGACCTTGATAGGCTAAATAGGGTAGGTCCTGCTAATGCTCTCATTGGTCCTGAGTCCATGCCAAAAGGTCCCAGAGGCGATATTTCTAAGGTTTATCCAACAGGCTGGCATCAAAAGTTTTATGATTTTGTTGAAGGGGGAGCTGTTTATAATAGATGTCATTTAATTGCTTATAAGTTAACTGGCGAAAATGATAATTGGAAAAATCTTATGACTGGCACTAGGTCTTTTAATGTCAAGGGAATGTTGCCCTTTGAAAATTCTGTTGCTAATTATATTAATGATACTGGTAAAAAAGTTAGATACAGGGTTACTCCAATTTTTGTTGATGATGAATTAGTGGCAAGAGGCCTTATTATGGAAGCTTATAGTATTGAAGATCATGGTAAAAAAATAAATTTCAGGGTCTTTGTTAAAAATATTGAAAAGGGTGTTTGGATTGATTACAAAACTGGAAGGACTAGACTTTTCAAAAATTGATTTTATTTGAAAATTTTATATTAAATTTTATAAAAGCCTAAGGGCTTTTATTTTTTTACGAAATAAATTTTAAATAAATAATAAAAGTTATTGATTCTCTCGCAACTTGTGTTATAATGCTTAAAGCAAAAAAAGGAGAGTATTATGAGACTTAGAAAAAAACATTTTGCAATCCCTGAAATGCGTGAAAATCCCTATGTATTTTTTAATGGTCAAGAAAATAAGGGGAGATGGAAAGAAATTTTTGGAAATGACAATCCAATTTATCTTGAAATTGGCGCAGGCAAGGGCACTTTTACTATAGAATCAGCAAAAAGAAATAAGAATATTAATTATATAATGGTAGACATTGAAACTAATGCTCTTATCTATGCCACTCGTAAAATTTTAGATGAAGAATTAACTAATGTCAGAGCCATGCCAATTAATGCAGAAAATATTTTAGATTATTTTGATAAAAATGAATTAAGTAGAATTTATATAAATTTCTGCAATCCATGGCCAAAACTAAAACATAAGAAGAGAAGATTGACTTTCCCAAGATTTTTAGAAAAGTATAAAATTATTTTAAAGCCAAAATCACAAATATATTTTAAGACAGATGATTTAGAATTATTTGAAGAAAGTTTAGACTATTTTACTGACTGTGGATTCTCTACTCTTGTTGAAGAATTTGACATGAAATTAGAAGATTATCCAGAAAATATAGTTACTGAATATGAAAGAAAATTCAGAAAGCTAAATCAAAAGATAAAGTTCGGCGTATTTGAGTATTATAGAGATTAAAATTCAAAAATCTTTAATGTTAACTAAAATATTATTCTGATTGACAATATTCCTGTAGAAATATATAATTATTTCAGGAGTTGAAGAGATGGATATTATTGAATTAAAAGAAAAAGTAAAAAATGGATACACTGTAACAAGAGAAGAAGCCCAAGAAATTTACAATAGCGATTATGAAGCTTTGACAAAAGCAGCAGATGAACTTAGAGAATACTTTTGCGGCAATAATTTTGATGTTTGTACTATAATAAATGCGAAAAGTGGAAAATGTTCTGAAAATTGCAAATTCTGTGCACAATCAGCTCATTACAACACTCATATAAAAGAATACGACCTATTAGATGAAGAAACAATTGTAAATGATGCTCTAGATAAATACAATAGAGGGATTCCAAGATACTCAATGGTAGCTAGTGGAAAAGGACTAACAGATAAAGATATAGACAAAATCTGTAGTATAACAAGAAAGATTTATGAAAAAGCACCAGGAATAAAAGTATGTATATCAGGTGGAATAATTTCTGAAGAATCCTTTGAAAAATTAAAAGACGCAGGAATTACAAGAATTCACAATAATCTTGAAACATCAAGAAACTTCTTCCCAGAAATTTGCACTACTCATACTTATGATCAAAAAATTGACACAATAAAAGCAGCAAAAGAAGCGGGAATGGAAATTTGCTCAGGTGGACTTATAGGACTTGGAGAAGACTATAAAGATAGAATAGACATGGCACTACAATTAAGAGAACTTGACGTACACTCAGTTCCAGTAAACCTATTAAATCCAATAAAAAACACACCACTTGAAAACAATGAACCACTATCAATGGAAGATGTAAATAGAACTTGTGCAACTTTTAGATTTATACTACCAAAAGCACTAATAAGACTAGCAGGTGGTAGATCCTTGATGGAAGAATTTGGAAAATCAGCCTTTAAATCAGGAGCCAATGCAGCAATATCTGGAGTCTTATTAACTACAAAGGGAGCCAGCATAGAAGAAGATATGGAAAGATTTAGAGAACTAGATTATACTGTAAAAGCAGTGTAAAAATATTCTTTGAAATATTTATTATAAAATACTTGACAAAGAAAAATAAAAATAGTAATATATAACAGCTGTAACAAATACAGCTGTTATTTTTTGAATTTTATAAAAAAAATAAAAAAAATAAAAAAAAGCTGTTGACAATAAAGTGATAAGATGCTAAACTATAATAGTTGTCTTATGAAGGCAGCAAGGCTTTTGTAAAAGTCAAGTAAAAAAATTTCAAAAAAGTTGTAAAAAATACTTGACAAAAAGAACTTACAAGAGTACAATAAATAAGCTACTTAAAAAAGTAGCAAGAAACATGATAATTAAATAGTGCGAAGATAAAAAGATTCGTAATGAATCACAGATTCGTAAAAGAATCACAAAGCAAACCAGATATTCGTTTAGTTTTGAGAAAAC
>OFLW01000097.1_pt1 | contig 49277 bp, 38 predicted proteins | sample 1541061 | NCBI WGS metagenome assembly OFLW01 (sample SAMEA4413045, study PRJEB24355) | metagenome | biome: human; feature: gut; material: faeces | place: United Kingdom | collected 2010
GGTGTAAAGACAATATGATATTTACACATCCATTTTGTGTGTGATAATGAATTTGCCTTTTGTGCCATATTAATCACATCTTATTATTTTAGGTCTGAACAACTCTATTATAATACTGAGGTGATTTTTTGGTATAACCTAATGTTGCCTACCCGCATAGCGGGTAGTTTTTTGTTTCGAACGCGTTGCGTGTTCAACTGACTAAAGTCAAAAATAAATGAATAAGACCACCGTGTTAAACTCTGGTGGCCTTATTCTAAATTCTATTTGATTTATTTCATACTAAATACAACTTGTGCAATTTGTGCTCTTGTGAGCTTTTCTTTTGATGCAAACCTGCCATCTTCCATTCCCTTTATAAGACCAAGTTTAACCATTTCTTTTACAGAATCTTTTGCCCAAGATGAAATATCTTTCTCATCTTTAAAATCAATATTTATATTTTCTACCTTGTTATTTAACTTATTTACTTTATTAAATCTTGATAAGAAGGCACACATTTCTTCTCTTGAAAGTTCCTTGTCTGGCATAAATTTACCATCGCCAAATCCACTTGCTATTTTATTCTTATAAGCCCAATCAATATATGGTGAATAATACTTGTTTGCATCAATATCATTAAAGACCTTGTCCTTATACTTACTTTCGTCTATATTTGCAATCCTGCCAAGTATAGTTACAAATTCAGCTCTTGTTAGACTCTTATCTGGCATAAAGTTATTTAAGTCAGCTATATCTTTGAAATAATTTTTATCCACTGCATACATAATAGCCTTCTTTGCCCAGTGATTTTCAATAGAACTTGGATTTGAATTATAAGAGGAGAAGATACTTGTGTTTTTGCCATTAGATCCTGTCACAACTTTATTAGTGTTTTCATGACTTCTCCTTCTAATAATACCAGTATTCCAGTTGTTTCCACTTTCAGAAGAACTATCAGATGGTTTATTATCTGACGGTCTAGTTTCATTAGATGGTTTATTATCTGACGGTCTAGTTTCATTAGATGGTTTATTATCTTCTTGTGGTCTTTCCTTGTCCATGTCTTTCCAAGAAGCTGTAATAGTTATATCTGAATCAACCTCAATTTTATCTCCTGGATTCTTCTTGCCTTTATTTCCAGAAACAATCCATCCATCAAAGACTTTTCCACTTGGTGAAGTGAATGTATTTTGTGGCAAGTTAATTTCTTCCTTATCTCCAACATTGATATATGGTATCCTTCCACTTCCACCATTGGCTTCAAATTCAACCCTGTGTGTAGTTTGTCTAACTTCTTCAAAGTTTGGAGTGATTTCAATATCCTCTTGACCTATAAAGATGTGTCCAGGTTTTTGATTTACCCCTCTGACATTCCATCCTATGAATTTTTTACCCTTTTCTTCAGGCCCAGCAAATTCTGGAAGTACAAAATCTTCGCCTTCTTTTACAAGATGATCTTTTCCATTAACCTTTACCTTTATATCTTTGTTTTTGACTTCAGTAATTGTATCTGAATTAAGGTCAATAGAGTAAATTTTGACACTTGTATTCTTTGCATAGTCACTTGCACTTACTTTTACTTCAACTTTTCCATCTTTAGTATAAGCTTCAAGTGACTCATTAGGATTAAATTCCCTTCCATTTACATAAATTTTACTGCTTTCTATACGTCCTGCTTCGTCGCCGTCTCTCTTGTCAGAGATATTTAAATGAATATTCCCCTTATTATATTTTAATAAAAGGTCATTTCCACTAATTTCATTTTTAGATAATTTTATATCTGGTTTAACGTTATCTAAATAAATCCTATATTGTGATAAAATTCCACCTTCAGGTCCATTTAATTTATAGTCCTTAGCAGACCAATCCATTACATCATTGTCCCTAACATCAAAGGTAACTTCAAAATCCTTTGAGTTGTCAGATTTCAAATCACCATAAATTAAATATTGGTCTACCATTGATTCATTAATTCTAAGATGCCAGTTGAATCCACCCTTATCTCCAATCCTTCCCTTTAGAGTATGTGGACTCTTCCTAACATAAAGTTCTCCTTTTCCTCCATCACTGTAAGGATTAAATGTATCTGGGTCCATATCTAATTGAACTCCATCCCTATCGATGTAAAGACACTTGCCCATTTCTTCAACTAATTTTTCTTCTTTAATCTTTCCACTATTATCTAACTCGTAAATTTCATATCTAATTACATTAAAGCCATCAAGACCCCTGATATATGCATCAACAGTCTTTACATCTTCATCATTATTTATGAAATCTTTTCTATAGTTAGCATCTAGGCCTGTCTTACCTGGATTTCTGGATATAATCCTAACTCCATAACCCTTGCTAATTCTAAGTTCATCTTTTACTTCATAGTAAACTTTTCCATTTACAACTTCTTTCTCTTTAAGCTCGCCACCTAGTTCGGCTTTTCCAAGTTCAATAATACTTTTTTGTGAAGTTAAAAGTTTCGCCTTTTGCTTTTTCTCTACACTATCATTTATTTCCTTTGGCATCCTGAGGAAAATACTCTCACTTCTCTCTTTACCATCTACTACATAAAGTTCAATGTCGCCCTTATAGTCAATTCCCTTATTGTTGTCAACATCGTCCTTATTTCCCCATAAATTAAATTTGAAAGAGTGAGTTTTTTCATCATAAGAACCTGGAACTTTTTTTATCTCTTCTTTCTTATTTGTCTTTGACATTCTTGTAGATTTGAAATAAATTTTTGCATCAGGAGAAACATTTTTTACAGATCCACTTAAGTCAAAACCTCCTCTTTCGTCAGGTACAATCTTTCCAACATAACCCATAGCCTTTAATGCTGCAAGATCCTTATCCTTAAACTCCATTGGATCGCCATTAGAATATTTAGAAGGAATACCATAGTCATCTACTGAATTTATATCTCCATAATCATCGTCAATACTTGTATCTCCAGTAAATGGATTAGTAATCTCTATTTTCTTTGGTTTTATAATTCTCTTTGTATCCTCTTCAGAAAGTGGCTTTACATAAGAGTTATCGTCAAGACCTACTAGAGGCTTTTCACTAATATTTTCTCTATTATTCTTTTCTAGCTTATTTTCATTCTTATCTGTCTTCTCATCTTTAATATCTACATTTTTAAGTTTAGATGCCTCAATTTCTCCAAGCTTAGTATTTTCATCGCCTTCCAAGTAATAAGCAAGCTTTCCATCCTTAACTTCATCGTCGAACTTAACCCTATAAAGATTAGTGAAGTTTGATGCCCCATCAAGTGCCGCTACCTCCAAAGTCTTTCCAAGAAGATTTTTATTTGCTCCAAGAATCTTATAAACAGAATTTCCTTTCTCGTCCATCTCAAAGCTACCATACTTGTCAACTTTTCCAGTATTTACTACCTTTAAATTCTCTTTGATTTCTCCATCTTCATTAACAAAAGCAGCACCAGCAAACCATACCTTGTTATTTGTTTCTTTAAAATCACCTGAATTCTTTTCTTGATCCCTTTGGAATAAAGTCTTACTGTGATCATTTTGAACATGGTAGGTATCCTTAACCTTTAAGATCATTTCATCAGGATTATCTGCATTTAAGCTAATAATTTGAGGTGGAGTCCTATCAATTTTTACAGGAATATAAGAAACTTGATAAGGGTACTTTGGAGAAAGTCTGTATTGGAATTTGTAATAGTATTGGCCCTCTGCAATAGGATCGAATTTTCCTTCCACATAATTTGGATCACTCTTATCTTCTGCATGAGGATTGTAAATCAATCCGTCCCATCTCAAATCTCCATAGACTTTTAATTTTGACGACTTAATACCCTTTGCATCACTTCTCTTTGAATTTAAAATTCCCTTTATAAAATGATCCACTGTAATTACCTTAAGGTCTTTTTGATTCTTCTCATCCATAGTATTTACAATGGAAATTTTGCAATCAGAAGCTGATCTTAATATCAAAGGACTAGGAGTAAGTCCCCTGTCAATTTCATTTTTAGAAATAATTTTACTATCACCTGTGGAACTCATTGTAAAATCTTGAGAATTGTTAAAAGCAAATAATTCAGGATCTTGGTCTAGAGTCTTATTTTCATTTTCTCTATTTTGAATTACACCAGCTGGTTTAAATAAATCTATTCCATGTTCACCACCACGGCCCTTGTTTAAAGTGCCAGGAATTTTTGGATTGCCCTCATCATCATAACCTACAATCCCCTTAGATCTAGAACCATCTTCCCATGCCCACTTGTCTACAATAGGCTCCTTATTCCAATCTCCAGCAAAACCCATCACAGGCATTGAAAGTGAAGGTTGTGGATCTTTTACATTCTCCTTCTCTTCCTTAGATTCAAAATTAATAAAGGACTCTACGAACATATCCTTGTCTTTTGCTTCTCCAACATTAAGTGTAGCACCTAAGTTAAAAGAACCCCTTGCAGGAATTGTAATTTCGTCTTGTGCAAAACTTATACTTGCTCCCTTGACCTCTTTAGGATGAATCTCTGCAATATTTTGGATACCATCCTTACTACTTTCATCCTTATATTGTTCATCTAATTTTTTCTTATTAACTTCTCCATCAGTAGTTACCTTTGATGAAGAAACTTTAACAGTAATATCCCTATCAGATGGATTGTCTATATTTATAGTAAAATCTTTTTTGTCAGACTTTATTTCTTTAAGAGAAACTGCTCCATAGGAGTTCATTTCTCCCACTGAATCTTCCACCTTATATGACACAATTAAATTATTTTTTAATGCCCTCTCAACATTAATAAGACCAGATCCCTGTTGTCTTGGCGATGCAAATAGATAATTGCCCTTACCATCATCTGTTGTTGGATCAATCATTGGCCTAGAAGTATTCTGAAGCATTATTTTAGTAAGAGAAGTTACATCAATTCCCCTTGCCTTAATAACTGGTTCCTTGACAAGCTCCTTTACCCTTGGCCTAATTAAGACAGTAGAAGCAGAAACAACAGGCGCTGCCATAGATGTTCCTGACATATATTGATAAGTATCAACATTATTTATCTTATTTAAAGTTGAATAAATATTCTTACCAGGAGCAGATACATCTGGCTTTAACATCAAGTCTATTCTAGGACCCCAAGAAGTTGAACCAGCTGGCACATTAGTATCTTCCCAGGCAATCTTGTGATCTAAGAATTTTATACTAAGCTCTTTTTCCTCTCCAACCTTAGGTTTTTTAGAATTATACTTCTCCATATCAATTCTATAGTCAGAGTTCTTTGCCTTGAAATCTTCTTTTTCATCAGGAGTCCTGCCGCAAATCATATCCCAGATTAACTTGCCATCCATACCTGATACTGAAAAAACAGGAACTCTTGTATTTTCATCTTCTTCATATCCCATGGCTGGAATATTTTCCCAATCATCTCTGTTGTAATAGGACACAGTATTAACTACAACTACACCCCTTGCTCCCTTATCAAATACCTTTTTAAATGAGTATTTTAAGTCCTTGGTATAAATCCTATCCATTACAACAATCTTATCTTTTAGATCCTTACCAGCAATATCTTCATCTTGGCATTGTCCCAAATATATGAACTTGTACTTATCTTGTTTGAAATTTCCCTTATCGAAGAAGGCACCAATTTGTGAATACCTAAAATCCTTGCCTCCAATATTTACGCCTTCATATTCGATTTTTGTATTTCTAGAAGAAGCAACAGCAATAGCATCTTCATGTGCCGCAGTCCTAGTGACATTACCAGTATCAGTCATCTTAAGAGAATTATTGGCATATCTGTCCCAAGATGAACTAGAAGATGAAGTTGCATAATTACCTGTGGCTACACAAATAGGAATTCCAGCCTTCCTAAGAGACCTAATAGCTTGCCAATACTTTTCTCCAGCCAAACCAGTACCTGTGAATCCAGAAGAAACAGAAATAACATCAACATCATGTTTTATACAGTCTTCAAAAGCGTGAAACATAGTCTCATCACCAGCAAATCCATCGCTTGCATCTGAATACATCTTATAAGAAAAAAGTTGAGCATTAGGAGCGATACCTCTTATTCCCTTATGGGCCTTAATATCTTCATCAGTATCATTGGCAGCCAAAATCCCAGCAATGTGCATGCCATGTGGGTCGTGATAATCTGAACCATCATCATACTTCTCTGTTGTTATCTTACCACCATTTAAGTAATTAAAAGAATGAGGGACTTTATCAGATAACCAGAATTCTTTATCAGAACCCTCTAAATTTTCCTTTTTAATTTTTAAAGAATTCTTTGCATCATCATCAATTCTCATAGCCTTGTGGCTTGCATCCATCCCAGTGTCAATGTTTGCAATTACCATACCACGGCCATCATAATTTTTTCCAAGGTTTGCATTTATTGCATTTAAACTTTTTAGATAGTCGCTTGCTCTGTCGACGCCAACAAGTTTTCTTGCATTTTCCATAAGTGGAACTAATTTACCTGCTCTTTCAACATTTTTAACGCCCTTAATACTTTTTAAATTATCTAATTCTTCAGGGTAAGTTTCAACAGAGACAGCTTTAAAAATAATATTATACTCATATAAAACCTTTAAATTTTTTATCTTATTTAAAGTCTGTAAAATTTCATTTTTATTTGCCTTATCTTCAAATTCTACAAAATAAACTACTTTATCTCTCTTAACTTTTACACTTGGTTCTTCTTTTTCAAATTCTTCAAGTATTTTACTTTTCTTTGAATCAAATTCTTTTTTATCTCTAACAATCTTTTGAGTCTCAGTTAAAGAATTATTGTCTATACTATTTTCAGCAAAAACTCCATTAAAAGAACTCATCACAAATATCATCGACAAAGTCAATGATGAAAAATTTCTTAAATTCTTATTCATAATTCCTCCAAATAGATTTTATAACGATAATGGTTATCATCATTTTTTACCTAATAGAGTTTAGCACCAGAAAATTATTTTTTCAATATTCATTTCTTTCATAAAATTATTGTATTTTTAAAAAAACAAATTAATTAAAAATATTATTATTTCTGTGACTTATAAAATTCCTTTAATAATTTAACTTGCTTTGTAAATTTGCATAAATTTTAAAAATATTAACTTAAGAATATTCTTATATTAAATGTATTTCGATAATATTATTAATTTCTTTTTATGAACATTTGATATTAATTTTGAAATTTTTCTATTAATATTTATTCTGCTCGAATTTAATTTTACAATTTGTCCTTTTCTAAAAATCAACTATAATTAAAAAATTTACGCCACTAAAGTCCTACTTCAAGACATAAAAAAAGAGCCCTAAGGCTCTAAATGAAAAATTATTTATAGCACGCGTGTTGCGTTAACATATCTTTCTTGGTAATATCCTTCATCAAGTGAAGAAGTCATAACTTTTCCTTGACCAGATGAAGCGTGAATAAATTTTCCATCTCCAACGTAAATTCCAACATGACTAACTCCATTACCTACTGTATTAAAGAATACTAAATCTCCTTCTTGTAAGTCAGATTTTGAAACTTGCTTACCAAAAGTTGATTGTGAAACAGAAGATCTTGGAATTGAAATTCCCAATTCATTATTATAAATTGAATAAACAAGACCTGAACAATCATATCCATCTTTACCAGTATCTCCATAAACATATGTAGATCCTAGTTTATTTTCAGCAGAATTAATAACTTTAGCTGCTATAGAAGGATTAGCTGCAGGAGCTTTTTTTACTTCTTTAGTTTCTTTAGCATCTTTAGTTACTTTATTATCTTTAGTAATTTTTTCTTTATTCTTTATAACTTCTTGAATTTCTTTTTCATCAGAAGATAAGTCTGACTTAGCATCAACTTTTACTGCTACAGCCTTATCAACTTTTAAACCTGAAACAATATTTAGATTTTTTGCTTCAACATTGTAGAAATTTCCATTATCTTGAATTACAAAAAGTCCATTATTGAAATCAATAACCTCAACAACTTGATTTTTGTTTAGATTTAATTTTTTTCCATTGTCACTTTTTGCGACTGTATTATTTTTAACTTGAACTTCTGTAACATTATTTCTCTTATCAGAAACTTTTCTAATTGCTAATCTATCAACGTTACCTACAGTACCATCGTTACACTTAATTTTTGCTTTAGTATCATCAATTGAAATACCAACTGCATATTCGTCAACAAAAAGACTTCTAATTATTTTTCCATTATCATCTAAAATTGGACTTGCTTTTACAATTTTATATGTAGGTACATCAACTTCTGTAAGTAAAATTTTTTCTTGTGGAATAGTAACTTTTGCTTTGCCCTTTTGAACATAGTATTCATTACCCTTATTCTGAAGGATTTCTACTTTTTCACCAATTGCAAATTCAATTTCACTACCACTATATGTTTTTTGTACATGTTCGTTAATAAATACTCCTGTATCTTTCATGCCAACTACTGAAACTGCGCATAGTGCAAATAAACCAAGTGGCAATTTATTCTTTAAGGAAACCAATACTAACAACTCCTATACTCTTAATTTTGTATTTTTTAAAAATAGTTACTTGCGTGCATTTTTTATTGCTACTTAAGTATAACAAAGTTATTACAAAAAAACAACAAAAAGTTACAAAAAAGTTAAAATTATTTTAACTTCTTTGTAACTTTTGTCAAAAGAGTTTAAATTATGTAGTAAGCAAATCTATAAGCCGCGTTCTGTTTTGTCAACTATCTATCTTGTATTATAGTCGCCTATAATCTCTAGCAACCTACCTACCGGCAGATGCGAGCAACATCTGTTATTCCTATTTGGTTTTGCTCCGAATGGGGTTTACATAGCATCATTATCACTAATGATCTGGTGAGCTCTTACCTCGCCTTTCCAACCTTACCCTAGGGCGGTATATTTCTGTTGCACTTGCCTTGGGGTCGCCCCCACTGGCCGTTAGCCAGCATCCCTGCTCTATGGAGCGCGGACTTTCCTCACATTTGTGCAGTTGACCAATTTACTTACATAAATAGTTTACCACTAAAATCCTTAAATTTCAAGCTCAAAGCTATTTTCTTCTTCGATATAAAAACTTAAATCACTAAAATTTTCCTTTAATCTTTTTTCTATCTTTTGAAGAATAATTTTTTCGGAATAAAAATGTCCCACATCAATTAAAATTATTCCTTCTTCGTAAGCACTTTGTCCATCGTGATATTTTATGTCTCCTGTAATATAGGCATCTACACCAAGTTTTTTGGCAGCAGAAATAAAATCAGCTCCTGATCCTCCAAGAATTGCGACTTTTTTTATCTCTCTTTTATCTCTTCCAAAAACTTTAATTTTTTTTACATCTAATTTTTCTTCTAAAAATTCTAAAAGTTCTTCCAAGGAATAAGTTTTTTCAAATTCGCCAACTAAACCCATTTCTTTTTCTTCTTCAAGGGTAAAATTCTTTTTATTTACTAAATTTAATTTTTCAAAGAGAGTGTCATTTACACCATCAGAAGCTATATCCATGGACGTGTGATAGGAAAAAACAGAAATATTATTTTTTATGAGCTTAATTATATTATCTCCCCTATAAGTTCCTTCGATAATTCTTTTTTCCCCAGAAAAAAACATAGGATGGTGAGTTATAATTAGCTTAGAATTCATTTTTATTGCTTTATCGATTACTTTATCAGATAAATCTAAAGCCAGCACTACAGACTCTGTATGGTCCTTAAATTCAATTTGACTACCGGAATTATCCCAGCTAAGTTGATAGTCATCTTTTGCCCAGCCTTCCATAAAATTTTTAATTTCACTAATTTGATATTTCATCTATTGCATCCTCCGTCCTTTTTAAAAGATTTATAAGCTCATCTCTTCTCTTATTTGAACGTTTATTATCCTTATTTATCTTATTTAAAATTTTTGTAAGTTCAAATTTTCTTTCACTTAAATAAGCTAAATAAACTTTATCTTTTTTATTAATTAAAATATTGGAGAAATAAAAATCTAATTCATCTAATGATTTTTTCTTTCCATTAAATTTTACAATAATAATTTCAAAATACCTTTCATCCTCAAAAATAATTTCTTCATCAATTATTTCAAAGCCTATATTATTTAATTCTCTTCGCAATATATTTGTCTTTTGCATTGGCTGTAAAATCAATTTTTTTGCAGACTTTGAGATTTCTATTGAATTTAAAATAATTTCTGCTATTTGAATACCACCAAGGCCTGCAATAATAATATTGTCTCGGTTTTCCTTTACAATTCCATTGGCAAGAATATTTCTTATGAATTTTTCATTGCCCATTTTTTTTGTAAGTTCAATAGATTTTTCCAGAGAATTTTTTGAAATATCTGTAGCAATAATATCCCTTGAGATTTTTTTTTCGCATAAAAAATTGGGCACATATCCATGATCTGTGCCCACATCAATTACCGTAGCGCCAAAATCTACAAGTTCTGCAATTTTTTTTAGCCTATTGGATAATTTTATCATTCTAAATAGTCCTTTAATTTCTTTGATCTTGATGGATGACGTAATTTTCTTAATGCCTTAGCTTCAATTTGTCTAATTCTTTCACGAGTTACATCAAATTCTTTTCCAACTTCTTCAAGTGTTCTGGCTCTTCCATCATCAAGTCCAAATCTAAGTGTAAGAACCTTTTTTTCTCTATCTGTTAAGGTTTCAAGAACACTATTAAGTTGTTCTTTTAAAAGGGTAAATGTAGCTGCATCTTGTGGAGATAAAATTTCATCATCTGGTATAAAATCTCCTAAATGTGAATCTTCCTCTTCACCAATTGGTGTTTCAAGAGAAACTGGCTCTTGTGCAATTTTTTGAATTTCACGAACTCTCTCTACATCTAAACTCATTTCAGCGGCAATTTCTTCTGGAAGTGGATCTCGTCCTAAATCTTGAACAAGTTGTCTTTGAACTCTAACAAGTTTATTAATAGTTTCAACCATATGAACTGGAATTCTTATAGTCCTTGCTTGGTCTGCAATTGCTCTAGTTATAGCTTGTCTTATCCACCATGTAGCATAAGTTGAAAATTTAAATCCCTTAGTGTAATCAAATTTATCTACAGCTTTCATAAGTCCAAGGTTTCCTTCTTGAATCAAATCCAAAAAGCTCATGCCCCTTCCAACGTATCTCTTTGCAATGGAAACTACAAGCCTTAAATTTGCTTCAGCAAGCTCTTTTTTAGCAAGTTCATCTCCTGCTTCCATTCTCTTTGCAATTTCCACTTCTTCATCAGCAGTAAGTAGAGAAATTTTTCCAATTTCTTTTAAATACATTCTAACTGGATCATCAACAGTTACACCTTTAGGAACTGACAAATCTTCTTTAGAAAGATCAACTTCATCTTCATCATCTTTTAAATCTTTTTTGTCAACTAAATTGATACCTTCTTTTTCAAAAGTTTTATATAATTCATCTATATCATCAGAATCTATTTGAATCTTTTCAAAGGCATCGCCTATCTCATCATAACTGAGCTTTCCATCTTTCTTGCCATCTTTTAGAAGTTGCTCTGTTATTGATTCAACAGAATCCATATTTTTTTTATTTTCACTCATAATTGCCCTCCTCTTTCAACTCGCTTAACTTTAAATTAATCTCTTTAAGTTCATTTAAAGTTTCGAGTAAGAGATTTTTACTTTCTTCACCTTGAAGTTTTTCGATGTTTTCCAAGATTTTATTTTTTTTCTTTTGGAGATAATTTTTCTCTACACTTCTAATTAATTCATCTACAACTTTATCATTTACCTTGATTTTTTTTATAATTTCTAAAATATTCTCTTTAAAATTAAAATCTATAAGTCTGTTTTTTTCTAATAAATTTAAAAATTCAGCTACTTCCATTTCATCTTCAAACATTTTAGGAATTTCTTCAAAAACAGCTCTTGTCATTGAACTAGTAAAATAAAAAACTTGAACTTTATTTTTGATATAAGTATAAATATCATTGTCAAGTAAAGAATAAGATAATAATTCCTCTTGTGCCTTAGTTTTAGAACTTTTCACAACATTTGTATTTTTCTTTAGCTTGAACTTTTCTTTTTTAGCACTATTAATTTTATTTCTATTTAAATAATTTATATAATTTTCAATTGCTTTATAAGAAATATTATAATTTTTAGAAAATTCTTTGACATAAATATCCCTTTCAATGGGATTTTTTATGCTAGATAAAATTTTCGCAGACTCAACAGTAAAATTGCTAAGCCCTTCAGAATCTTTTAAATTAAAATTTTCCCTTAGTTTTTTTATTTTAAAGTCAATATATGAAATAGCTCCTTTGATTTTATTTTCAAAGCCTTCCATTCCATATTTTTTTATAAAGTCATCTGGGTCCAAGCCAGCTTCTAGTTCAATGATCTTAGGCTTACAAGATTTGGCTAGAAATATATCAATTGCTCTTGAAGTTGCGTTTATTCCAGCATTGTCGCTATCATAACAAATGTATATATCTCTTGCCATCTTCTTAATTATAGCTGCTTGATCTTCAGTAAGAGATGTACCAAGGCTTGCTACACTATAATTTATACCACTATTGTATAAAGAAATAACATCCATATAGCCTTCAACTAATATAATTCTTTCGCGGCTTGATTCTCTTGAAATTATATTCATATTAAAAAGATTGCTACCCTTGTGAAAAATTGGAGTTTCTTTTGAATTTAAATATTTTGGTTTTGCATCGCCAAAGCCCCTAGCACCAAATCCTATTACCTTATTATTTCTATTAATAATTGGAAACATAACTCTGTCACGAAATCTATCTATATAATTTCCATTTTTGCTTTTTGAAATTAAATTTAGCTCCAAAAGTTCTTCTTCTTTGTATCCTAGCTTTATTAAGTGATCGTATAGATCTGTCCAAGAATCTTTAGAATAGCCAAGTCCATAAGACCTTATTGTCTTGTCATTTAATCCTCTATCTATTAAGTATTTTTGTGCCTTTTTCGATGATTTAAAATTATTTAAAAAGTGCATTGCTGCTTCTCGATTTATTTCATAAAGCCTATTTCTTTTTTCTTTAGCTTCTTTATTTTCATCTTTGTATTCAGATAGCCTTACATTATATTTATCAGCCAAAAATTCTACAGCTTCAGGAAAATTTAAATTTTCCCTTTTCATAATAAAAGTAATGACATCACCGCCTACACCACAGCCAAAACATTTGAAAATAGATTTTGAAGGAGAAACAGAAAAGGAAGGAGTCTTCTCAGAATGAAAAGGACAGAGTCCCATATAGTTAGAACCTGACCTTTTTAAATCAACATATTCTCCAATTAAATCAACTATATCTGCTCTGTCTCTTATTTCATCAAGAACATTGTCATTTATAACATACAATTAAATGCTCCATCCCTTCGGTATAAAAATATTTTTTATCTGTTTCATGGCATAAGTATCAGTCATGCCTGCAATATAATCTGAAACAATATCTTCGTCACTGTGAATTCTTCCTTCGTAAAGATCCAAATGATTTTTAGGTATTCTATTTAAATCTTCCATGTAATAATTATATAGCTCAGTTAGTAGTCTCTTTATTTTTACTTCTTCACTTTTGACAATAGAATCCATGTAAACTGTTTTAAACATATACTGTCTAAGTTCCATTGTGGCTTCATAAATCTCTTTTTCCATTTCGATAATAGGCTTGCCATAGGAATTTTTTACTATGCCAATAATCATAGTATTTATTCTTTCAGATGACGTGTGCCCTAGGATATCAGTAAGAGACTTTGGAAGTGAATCGGAGGAAATTATGCCAGCCCTAATGGCATCATCAATATCATGGTTTATATAGGCAATCCTATCCGCAAATTTTATTATTTTACCTTCAAGAGTTTTAGCTTCGCTAGAGCCTGAGTGATTTAAAATCCCATCACGAACTTCTTCTGTTAAATTTAGTCCAATCCTCTTGTCAGATCTTTCTAAAAAGTCTACTACCTTTAGTGATTGCTCTCCATGAATAAATCCACTACTTTTTAATTCATTTAAAACAGCTTCACCAGAGTGACCAAAGGGAGTATGCCCCAAGTCATGGCCAAGTGAAATTGCCTCAACTAAATCTTCATTAAGTCTTAATGCCCTTGCTATCGTTCTTCCAATTTGGCTGACTTCAAGAGTATGAGTGAGTCTTGTTCTAAAATGATCGCCTTCAGGAGAAATAAATACCTGAGTCTTGTGTTTTAATCTCCTAAAACTTTTTGAGTGAATAATTCTATCTCTATCTCTTTGAAACTCAGTTCTAAGATTACATTTTTCTTCTCTTTCATTTCTTCCCAAAGTTGAATCTGAAAATGTTGCAAAATCAAAGAGCATTTTGTGTTCAAGTTTTTCTCTCTCAACTCGAAGATTCATCTCATCACATCCTAGATTCCATATGATTAATTATAATTTCAGCAGTTTCTTCAATTGCCTTATCAGAAACATCTATTACAAAACAACCTAGTTCTTCCATAACTTGTTTTGAATAATTTAGTTCTTCCCTTATTCTATCGTAATTTGCATATTTTGCACCTGAAGTAAGTCCAAGGGATTTAAGTCTTTGTTCTCTTACAGAAATAATTTTTTCAGGATTTGCAATAAGCCCAATTACTCTATCCACATCCTTTTCATAAACTTCCTTTGGCACTGGAACTTCAGGAACAAGTGGAATATTTGCCACTTTATATAATTTATTTGCAAGATACATGGAAAGTGGAGTCTTTGAAGTTCTTGAAATTCCAACAAGACAAATGTCCGCTTTTTTTGCACCACGAGGATCCTTTCCATCATCATACTTTACAGCGAATTCAACACATTCAACTTTCTTAAAATAATTTTCATCAAGTCTTCTTATTAGACCAGGTTCTCTAAGAGGTTCATAACCTAAAATATCTTGAATTTGACGCATTGGTTCACCCATAACATCTACTGTATGAAGATTTAGCTCATGAGTTTTTCTTTCAATAAATTCTCTAGTCGCCTTTACTACATTTGTGTAAACTATTAAACTATTGTGAATTTTTGAAGCTTTTTCAAGAACTGGCTTAATTTGCTCAATACTATTGTGATAAGGATATCTAATAATTTCATAATTTTCTGATTCAAATTGTCTTGCCGAACTTTTTGCAATTAATTCACCAGTTTCTCCAATTGAATCAGAGATAACAAAAATAGTAAGTTGTTTATCGTCTTTATTCATTTCTCCTCCTAGATTATCTCTCCGTCACATACATCTACAAAAAGTCTAGTGACATTTGTCTTTGTAAATCTGCCGACAACCTCGAGATCTTTATTATTTTTAACTTCTACAACGGGAAGAGAATCTATTCCCTTTGTCACAATTAAATTTGCAGCTTTATAAACACTATCTTCCACATCGACGTAAAAAACATTAGGCATTCTAGTCATAATTATACTTATTGGAGTCTTTTTTATATCAGCATCTCCAATCATAAATCTAATTAAATCTTTTCTTGAAACAATTCCAGCAAGAAATCCATCTTCTGTAATAAACATAGAAGATAGATCCTCCATAAAAAGACCTACTACCACATCATATACGGAAGTTTTTTGGTCGCATGAAAAAGGAAGTGACATATAATCTCTTAACTTTAATTTTTTTAAATCCTCAGAAAGTTGTGAAATAATAGATTTTCCAGTATAAAAATATCCAAATTTTGGTCTAGCACCTAAAATATTTATCATAGTGAGAACTGAAAGGTCTGATCTAATAGTCGCTCTTGACAAACCTAATTTTTCTGCAATTTCATCGCCTGTAATGGGACCCTCATCTCTTACAATTTCAATAATTTCAGTCTGCCTATCGCTGAATTTCATTTAAACACCGACCTATTCTACAATATTTTCGATTTTTAATATTTTTTGAATATTTTCCTCAATACTATTTATTAGTGCAAGTCTATTTTGTCTAATTTTTTCATCTTCTGCCATTACCATTACGCTATCGAAGAAAGAATCAATTGATGGAACTAAATCATTTAATAGATCCATGGCTCCTTTGTAATTTTCAGAAGAAAGGGCGTCTTTAAATTTATCATCTGACTCTACGAATTTATTATAAAGATTCTTCTCTTCTTCTTCTTTTAAAAGTTCTTCATCTATTTCTGTAAAATCAACATTTTTAGTCAAGTTGTTAATTCTATTGTAGGCATCAACAAAGTTTGTCCTATCATCATTAAACCAATTATTTAATTCTTTTGCCTTTTCAAATATATTGTAAATTTCACTTTCAGGAATTAATACAGCATCAATAATATCGTATCGAATGCCTTCTTCTTGAAGCATTGTCTTAATTCTTCCAAAGAAAAATTCTCTAATATTATTTATAACTTCTTCATGATTAAAAGTAAGTCCTAAATCATTGATGTATTCATATAAACTTGTTTCAATGGCTTCATTTAAATTAAATTTCCAACCAGTATTTCTTATAATGTTAATAATACCAATAGCAGATCTCCTTAGTGCAAAAGGATCTGCAGAACCTGTTGGAATTTCTCCAATAGCAAAAAGACCAACTATTGTGTCAATTTTATCTGCAAGAGAAAAAATTGAACCTACACTTGATTTTGGAAGTTCGTCACCTGCAAATTTTGGAAGATATTGTTCTCTAATAGCAGTAGCAACTATTTCCTTTTCGCCCGAGTTTAGAGCATAAATTTCTCCCATTACGCCTTGAAGTTCTGTAAATTCAATTACCATTTTTGTTGTTAAATCAGCTTTTGAAAGGTGTGAAACTCTATCAAGAGCTTCAATTGCTTCATCTGCAAAAGAAAGTGACTTGGCAATTTTCTTTGCAACAACTCCATCTCTCTTTTCTTTTTCAAGCATAGAACCTAATTTGTCGTTAAATAAAACTCCCTTTAGGTTTTCAACATAATCTTCAAGAGGCTTTGAAATATCATCTTCATAGAAGAATTTAGCATCCTCAAGTCTTGCTCCTAGAACTTTTTCATTTCCAGCTATTACAATGTCTTCATAATCTTTAGTTCCATTTCTAACAGTTATAAAATAAGGAAGAAGTTCTCCATCTTGAGAATAAATTGGTGTAAATCTTAAGTGATCAATCATTGTAGTAGTTACTACTTCCTTTGGAAGACTTAAGTATTTTTCCTTAATGCTTCCCTTAATTGGAGTTGGATATTCTACTATAAAAGTTAATTCTTCTAGTAAATCTTCGTTTTCGTGAATTTCTCCACCTAGAGATTTTGCAATCTTTGTTGATTCATATTTTATGATTTCGCGCCTTTTATTTTGATCTAAAATTACATAATTTTCTTCAAGTAATTTTTCATAATTGTTAACTTCGTCAATAGTAATGTCTGAAGAACCTAAAAATCTGTGACCCTTAGTTTTATTTCCAACAGGAATTCCTTCAAAATCAAAAGGAACAACTTCATTATTAAGAAGTGAAACAATCCATCTTATTGGTCTTGCGAATCTAATATTTTTTCCGCCCCAACGCATATTTTTTGGAAAATTAATATCTCTAATTAGAGAAGGCATAATCTCAGCTAAAATTTCAGATGTTTTTCTTCCTATTGATGAGATATTGGCAAAAATATAATCTGTACCCTTTAATTCTTTTATAATTAAATCATCTTCAGTGATGTTTTGTGATTTCATAAAACCTAAGAGAGGTTTTGTAGGTTTTTTGTCATCATCATAGGCAATCTTTACTGAAGGTCCTTTAACTTCTTTTTGTATGTCTTTTTGTTTTTCATCAAGACCTTCTACAATAAGGCTAAGTCTTCTTGGAGTTGCATAAACTTTTACATCTTCAAATCCAATTTCATTTTCTTGTAATAATTTTTTTGATTTTTCATTAAGTTGCTCAATTGCCATGTTGACAAATCTTGAAGGCAACTCTTCAACTCCAATTTCAAGTAAATAATTATTCATTTATTTCACCTCTATTAATAAGGGGATAGTTCATTTCTTCTCTGTGTTTTAGGTGTGTCCTTGCCACTAACCTTGCAAGATTTCTAACCCTTTGAATATAACTTGTTCTTTCAGACACAGAAAGAGCTCCCCTTGCATCTAGTAAGTTAAAGGCATGAGAACATTTTAAAGTGTAATCATAAGCATCAATTACTATGTCATCTTCAATAACTTTATTTGCTTCAGCTTCATACATATCAAATAGCTTTCTAAGCATATCTACATCAGCAAGTTCAAAGGCATATTTTGAATGTTCGTATTCATTTTTCTTAAATACTTCGCCATAAGTTATATTTTCGTTATATTGAATATCATATACAGACTCAACATTTTGAAGATACATTGCAATTCTTTCAAGTCCATAAGTAAGCTCTGCACTTTCAAGATCTAAGTTAACTCCACCAACTTGTTGAAAATAAGTGAATTGTGTTACTTCCATTCCGTCAAGCCAAACTTCCCAACCAAGACCCCAAGCACCAAGTGTAGGAGATTCCCAATTGTCTTCCACAAATCTGATGTCGTGTTTTTTTGGATCAATACCAATTGCAAAAAGTGAATCTAGGTAAAGTTGTTGAACATCTTCTGGAGATGGTTTCAAAATAACTTGCAATTGATGATGTTGATAAAGTCTGTTAGGATTTTCACCATATCTACCATCAGCAGGTCTTCTTGAAGGTTCAACATAAACTACCTTCCATTCTTCAGGACCAAGAGATCTCAAGAAAGTATTTGGATTCATAGTTCCTGCACCTTTTTCAGTGTCATAAGGTTGCATTATAATTGCACCCTTTTCCTTCCAATAATTTTCCAATGTCATAATTAAATCTTGGAAATACATTTTTTCCTCCTTAATTAAACAGCTTGTCTGACTTAAAACTGCTTATATCTAAATTGTATTTTATATACTTTATAATAATATTATGCAAATATTTTTTTCTATTTTCATCAATTATTTTTATTTCTTCAATATTTTCTATTTCTTCAAGCTTACCATATAGAACTTTTTTTAAGTAAATCAAATCTCTTCTTGTTAAGGAAAAAGAATAGGGATCTTGAAAATCAATAATTCCTTCTCTTATGGAAAAGTAGGCTTTTTCTTTGGCTTCAAGTTTTGGTCTGTAACCAATGAAGGAAAGATATTTTAGTTCAAAGGCAAGTGCAAGGGAAATTGGATTCTTAGTATAATTGAAATAACTTAATGTTTTTCTCATAAGATCAAAGACTTTTTTATTTGCTTCTCCTCCAATTGATGATTTTTCTAAAATCTCAAGGAGAAAGGATGCATAAATTAAATTATCATAACTTTCTCTAATTTTAAAATTAGATTCAACAATTTTAGCATCGCCTATATAAAAAAAGTTTTGTCCTTTTTTTAGAAGATATTCATTTACACCAAAGACTTGAGAAACACTTAAATTCTTCGATTTCGGTGTCATTGCACCCTTTACCATAATGGATACTTTGCCATAATTTCTAGTAAATACTCTAATAATTTTCGAGCTTTCACCAAATCCCATTTCATTTAAGACAATCCCCAAAGTATAATTATTTGTCGTAGCCAAATCTCTTTACCAAATTGTCTCTTTCTCTCCAATTTTTTTCAACTTTAACCCAAATTTGTAAATTCACCTTGGCATCTAAAAGTCTTTCGGCATCTTCTCTAGCTTCAGTCCCAATTCTTTTAAGCATTGAGCCAGATTTCCCAATTAAAATTCCCTTGTGAGAATCCCTTTCAACATAAATATTTGCTTCTATGTCATATATATTTTTGTCTTCTCTTTTTTTGAATTTTTCAATTGAAATGGCAAGTCCATGAGGAACTTCTTCGTTTAAATATCTAAGGCCCTTTTCTCTTATAATTTCTGCTACAATAAATCTTTCATTTTTATCTGTAATCATGTCTTCTGGATAATACATTGGACCAGGTTTTAAGTACTTCTTTAGAGTTTCAATATAAATATCAACTCCATCATTTTTCATAGCAGAAATTGGAATGATTTCATTAAAAATTTCTTCCTTGGCATACATAGAAATTATTTCAAGAAGTTCATCTTTTTTTATTGTGTCAACTTTATTTATAAGTAATATTATTGGCAATTTTCCTTCATATTCCTTTAAAATATCAATAATTGACCTTTCGGCTTTTCCAATTCTTTTTGAAGTATCAACTATATAAGTTATTACATCAGCTTCATCAATACTTTCCTTTGATTCAGTTAACATAAATTCGCCAAGTTTATTTTTTGGTCTCTGAATACCAGGAGTATCCAAAAATATGATTTGTGAATCATCATCAGTATGAATAAATGTAATATTTTGTCTTGTAGTCTGTGGTTTTGAAGATATTGCAGAAATTTTTTCACCAATTATTGCATTTAATAATGTAGATTTACCAACATTAGGTCTTCCAACTACAGATACATATCCAGATTTAAAATTATTATCTATCATTTTCATCTCCCATTAGGTCCTCTGGACCAAAGGAATGGGGTAAAATTTCCTCCATCCCATAAATTTTGTAATCTTCAGTAGAATTTGCAATTATTATTTCAGGATTTTTTGAAAATTCACGAATAACTTGTCTGCATACTCCACAAGGAAAAGTGTAATCACTATCCCCAACTATGGCAATTTTTTTTATTTCTCTTTTGCCCTCTGATACTGCTTTAAAAATTGCAGTCCTTTCTGCACAGTTAGTAGGAGAATAAGATGCTATTTCTATATTGCCACCAGAATAAACTGAACCATCTTCCATCTCTACTGCACAGCCCACATTAAAGTGTGAGTAAGGCGTATATGTCATATTATCTCTTGCCTTTATAGCAAGTTCAATTAATTTATTATATTCCATTTAACCAACAACCTTAAATACAAATATTGCAACGCATACTCCAAGTATTGCACCCACCACTACTTCAGAAACCTTGTGAATTTTTCCTTCTACACGACTTTCAGCAACTAAAAATGCAAGTCCAAAGGAACAAAGTGTCACAAGAGAATTTTCTGCAATCATAGTTATAATTGTGGCTGCACAAAAAGATACTGCAGAATGACCACTAAGTCCTCCCCCTTGAAAATATGTACCTCCACTTTTTTTTGCCATTAAAAGTTTTGCCCCAACTGTAGCTATAATTATTATTAGTAGTGAGACAAAGGCCAAGTGATTTGGCATATTTTTTATCTTAAATAAGAGTAAGTCTCCAAAGGAGGCAAATTTGTCGTAAAAAACTAAGTAGGCAACTACTATCGCATTTAGTGCAGTAATTAATACTGCCCCAGCTGATACATCCTTTACATATTTCGCAATAGGATTATACTCTTGAACAACTAAATCAATTGTCCTTTCAATTGCAGTATTTATCATCTCTGCAAAAACTACTAGAGTTATAGAAAATAACATCAACAAAAATTCTGTAGATGAAATGTCAAAAAAAAGAGATAAAATAATTATTCCAAGAGCAGCAAGGTAGTGAAACTTCATGTTTCTTTCTGTCTTTAAGACAGAAATAATTCCTTGGACTGCATAATTAAATGAAGATATAAATCGCCCTTTTTTCATAAAATCACCTGTATATAGAAAGCTCCTTCATCGCAAGCTTTTCTCTCTCTCTCATTTCTTTTTTATCCTCATCTTCCATGTGATCATACCCTAAAAGATGAAGAATGCTGTGAACTGTTAAATAGGACAGTTCTCTCTCATTGGAGTGACCAAGTTCTTCAGCTTGCTCCATAACTCTTCTAGTATTAATTATAACATCTCCGAGAATCCTACTCTCTATAATAAATTCATCGTCCATTGGAAAAGATAAGACGTCTGTGCTTTTATCCACGCCTCTGTAGTCTCTATTTAAATCTCTAATCTCATCATCGCCAACAAAAGAAACTGAAACTTCAACATTTTGATCTAAATTTTCCACTTTTAAAACAGCAGCAATAGATTTTTCAATTAAATTTTTTATTTCTTCAGTAATTTCTATATCATCTTGTCTATCGTCGTAATAAATTTCCATTATTTTTCCCAACTTTTTGACTTTTTATCTTCTATTACTTTATCTGCCTTTTCTCTAGTTTTTTCGTATTTTTCGTAGGCATCAATAATTCTTTGAACTAGAGGATGTCTTACAATATCATTTTTATTTAAATAAGTTATTCCTATTCCCTTAACTCCAGCAAGAATTCTAAGTACAGTTTTAAGTCCTGATTGTTTTCCACGAGGAAGGTCTATTTGTGTAACATCACCTGTTATTATTGCCTTAGAACCGTAGCCAAGACGAGTCAAAAACATCTTCATTTGTTCATTTGTTGTGTTTTGTGCTTCATCAAGTATTACAAAGGCAGAATCAAGAGTCCTACCTCTCATATAAGCAAGAGGAGCAACTTCAATAAGTCCTTTTTCAAATAAATTGTTGTAAGTATCGTGACCTAGAATCTCAAAAAGAGCGTCGTATAGTGGTCTCAAATATGGGTCAACTTTATTTTGCAAATCTCCTGGCAAAAATCCTAAGTTTTCTCCAGCTTCTACAGCAGGTCGAGTTAAGATAATTCTATTGACTTCCTTTGACTTAAAGGCACGGACTGCTGCTGCCATGGCAAGATATGTTTTACCAGTACCAGCAGGTCCAATTCCAAATACAATGTCGTTATTATTTATAGCGTCAATATATCTCTTTTGACCCAAAGTTTTTGCCCTTATGGGCTTACCCATAGAAGTATAAACTACAGTGTCCTTTAAAAGTTCAGAAACTGGTCTCTTTTCATTATTTTTTATTAAAGAAATAGAATATCTTACATCAGAAAGACTTAAGCTGTTTTGCTTTTTTGCAGTTTCAATTAAATTATTTAACAATAAACTTGCATCTTCAACTTTTTCTTCCTCGCCGCATATAAAAATTTTGTCATTTTTTGACTTAATAGATACATCTAATTCCTTCTCAATTAGACCAATATTTTCGTCCAATTTACCAAAGACAATTGACAATAAATTTATATCATTAATATCAATGGAATTTTCCACTTTTGCCAAAAATATACCCCCTTAAACGTGATTAATATAATACCACAAAAAGGCTTACTTTTCCATAGATTATGAAAAGCAAGCCACTATTTATCTAAGACCTAAAGGCTCGTCGAAAATTTCTTTATAAACAATAATTTTCGGCAAATCTTTTTCATCAAAATCTAAAAAATTTATAAAAATATTCTTATCTAGGTCTTCATCATCGTAAAAAACTTGATCTGACTCACATTCTTTTATAAATTCACTGTCAATTATCTTTCCACCATCTTTTTCCAAATTATAGGTTTCAGAAAGATTGTAGGTATTTTCAAGATTGTAAGTTTCAGACAAATTTTCATCAGAAGTTTTGTCTTCCCTACTTTTTTTCTCTTCTAAAAGTTTTTCCTTTACTTTTCTTTGAGAAAGTTTTGGGTCTTTGTCTATTAAAATATTTTTATGATTTCTCTTAGATTCATCTTTAGAATTCTTTTTATTCTTTTCTTTTTCTCTCTCTTCTTTGATTATTCTTTTTATCTCATTTGCCAATGTATCTGCGTCTGATCTTCTATCTCTATCTAGACTTTTAGAGTTTTTAATATCTCTTCCATCTTCATGAAAATCTTCCTTAAATTTCTTTTTACCCCTATTTAAAATCGTAAGCAATATTTTAAAAAAGATTACGAAAATAATTGCAGGCATTAGAGAAATTATTGCAATAAAAATACTAAGCATAGGATTCATTATTTATTGTCCTTTTTAGGATTTTTATCAGAAATTTTTGAGATAGAATTTCTCATATCAGTATCAGAATTTATATTTTTCATTTTATAATAATCAAAGACGCCTAAATTACCACTTTTTAAAGCTTCAGCCATGGCAATAGGAACTTGGGATTCAGCTTCAACAACTTTCGCCCTCATAGCTTCAACTTCAGCCTTCATTTCTTGTTCACGAGCAAGGGCCATAGCACGTCTTTCACTTGCCTTAGCTTCAGAAATTCTCTTATCTGCTTCAGCTTGATCGGTTTGAAGCCTTGCGCCAATATTTCTTGCAACATCAACATCTGCTATATCAATTGACAAAATTTCATAAGCAGTACCAGAGTCAAGGCCCTTATCAAGAACTACTCTAGAAATAGAATCTGGATTTTCCAAAACAGCCTTATAGCTTAGAGATGAACCAACAGTTGTTACAATACCTTCTCCAACTCTTGCTATAATAGTTTGTTCACCTGCACCACCTACAAGTCTTTCAATATTTGCTCTTACAGTTACCTTTGCCTTTACAATGACTTCAATACCATCTTGAGCAACTGCAGAAATATTTGGAGTTTCAATAACCTTAGGGTTAACTGAAACTTGTACAGCTTCAAGGACATCTCTACCAGCAAGGTCAATTGCAGCAGCTCTTTCAAATTGTAGAGGAATATTTGCTCTTTGAGCAGCAATAAGGGCATCGACAAGAGTATTTACATTACCACCTGCTAGATAATGAGCTTCAAGACTAGCTATTTCAAGATTTAAACCAGCCTTTGTTGCCTTAATTGCAGGTCTAACAATTCTTGAAGGCTTTACTCTTCTAAGTTTCATACCAATAAGTTCTGAAATTCTAATTTTTACACCAGAGAAAAATGCTGTCACCCATAGTCCAATAGGAACAAAGGACAAAAATATGGATATAAATATAAAAATTAAGACTATAACTATAATACTTCCAAAGGGATAAAAATTCATAAATCCTCCTAATTATTTTTTTCGACGAAAACTCTTGCGCCGCTAATTCTAACTACTCTAACTTCTTCATTTTTTCCAATAAAACCAACATCTGAAATAACTTCTATTTTTTCTTCATGAAAATTTGCATAACCAGTTGGTCTTAATGCTGTCTTTGTTATAAGTACATCTCCAAGTTTTACTTCTTCACTTTTCACTCCAACATAACCTTTTTCAGTTGAGCTTTCAGTAAAAAGTCTAAGTCTATTTATTACTTCTGAATCAATTCCCTTTTTAAAAAGTGCATAGCTTAAAAATAGAGCTATTACAAGGGCAATGGCAAGAGAAAAAATAGCAAAGTAAAGATCTTTCATTGATAAAAGGATAGCAACAGAAATTGCAAGTATTCCGCTAATTCCTGCAACGCCAAAACCTGGTATCATTATTTCAAAAGCAAGAAGTAAAAGTCCCAAGACAAATAATAAAATCTCGAACCAATTAGTATTTCCCATGTAAATATTGCCCCAAAAGAAAATTGCAAAGGCAGCAATAGAAATAATACCACCAAGGCCAAAACCTGGTGTCAAAATTTCAAGCACAGCTCCAACTATTGCAACAATAAGTAAGATTGTGAAAATGTAATCATTGGAAAAAATACTTTCTGCTAAACTATTCTCCTTAGCTGCGTAAACAAAATTTGTTGCCAGCATAAAAAAAGGAAGAATATAAAAATATTTTTTAAAATTTTTCAAATTGGCCTCCTCCACTTATAGTTTTTTTACCCATAATTTTTTATCTGTAATCTTATAAAATTTTAAGTTTTTGTAAAGTATTTAAATGTCTTATTAAAAATTTTTAAGCTGATTTTATTTTATAACAATTATTTTAGAAATAAAATAAAAAAAGTGTATCACAATTCTTTTACATAAAGAATTTAGTGATACACTAAATTTGGTGCTAAAGGTGGGACTTGAACCCACACGATCTTGCGACCGCCAGATTTTGAGTCTGGTGCGTCTGCCAATTCCGCCACTCTAGCAAAAAAAAGAAGTGCCAGGCACTTCTAATATTGTGGGGTGGATAGTGGGAATCGAACCCACGATCTTCAGGACCACAATCTGACGCCTTAACCAGCTAGGCCATACCCACCACGAACAATAAATATATATTAACAAATCATATATATTTTGTCAATAAATTTTTACAATTTAGAAAGTTTATCTCGAAGATTTTTTAAAGCTCTTGATCTATGACTAATTTCATTTTTTTCTTCGTGACTCATCTCAGCAAAAGTTTTATCAAAACCTTCTGGTATAAAGATGCTGTCATAGCCAAATCCATTTTCTCCCTTTTCTTCAAGAGAAATTTTTCCAGGACAAACTCCTTCTATAGGAATAATATTTTTTTCTTCGTCAATTAAAATTATTTCTGTCTTAAAATATGCACTTCTATCATCTTTATCTTTAAGATTATTTAATAGTTTCTCTCTATTTTTCTTATCGTCATGTTCTGATGCATATCTCGCAGAGTGGACTCCTGGTTCACCACTAAGGGCATTAACAAATAAACCTGTATCATCTGCCATGACTGCATAGTCAACTCTTTCTGCCATGGCAGCAGCTTTTTTTAGGGCATTATCATATAAAGTATCTCCATCTTCAATAACTTCAAAATCCATGCCATCTATATCAGACTTTCCATAAATTTTTACATCAAGATCTTCTAAAATTTCTCTTATTTCTCTTAACTTATTTTTGTTGTCAGTAGATAAAACAATTTTTCTCATATATACTGCTCCACTATTTCAAAATATCTAAATATATCTTCTATGCCTCTTTTTGCACCCTTTAAAAATTCATTTAATTCATCAATGGTAAAAGTGTCTCCTTCACCTGTTCCTTGAATTTCAATTAGTTCAAATTTGTCATTCATGACAACATTTAAATCAACATCGGCATTAGAATCTTCTTTAAAGTCTAAATCAACTAAATTTATTCCATTTACTTTTCCCACGCTTATTGCAGCTACTTTAGATTTCATTGGATCTTCTTCAAATTTTCCACTTTCTAGTGCTTTTTTTACTGCAATTTTTAAGGCAATATAAGACCCTGTAATAGATGCTGTTCTTGTTCCTCCATCAGCAGATATTACATCGCAGTCAATCCAAATTGTTCTTTCGCCAATTTTATCTAAATCTATTGAAGACCTAAGTGATCTTCCTATTAATCTTGAAATCTCACTACTTCTTCCATCAAGTTTTCCCTTGGATATGTCTCTTACTTTCCTAGTTGGTGTTGACCCAGGAAGCATAGAATACTCACTTGATAGCCAGCCCTTGTTCTTGCCCCTCAAAAATGTAGGAACCTTATTTTCAATCATTGCTGTGCAAATAACTTTTGTCTCTCCACATTCTATTAATACGGAACCATCTGGATGTTCCAAATAATTTGGTATTATTTTTATTTGTCTTATTTCATCGTTTTGTCTATCTTCTCTCATAATTCCCTTTCTCATTTAATAACATAGCTATTCATGTAGTCTTCTATACCATTATAGATGCCTCTAGCCAATTTATCAATGTAGTCAGGGTCCTTAATATTTTCTAAATCACTTTCATTTGACAAAAATCCTAATTCAACAAGTGCTGAAACATTTTTTGTTTTGTTTAAAACAATTATAGCTGGTGTATTTTTAATTCCGCGATCCACTGCTCCAGTTTCTCTTATTAATGCCTTTTGTAGGCAAGATGCAAAATGTTTTTGAACTGTATCTTTGATTTTAACATTCTTTTCAGATGCATAGAGGACTTCTATTCCCTGTGCGCTGGAATTGTCAGAGCTGTTAAAGTGAATTGATAGGAACAAGTCTGCATTGCTGTCATTTGAAACAGAAGCTCTATCTAATAATTTGATATATTCGTCTCTGTCTCTTGTAATTCTTGCATTAATTTCAGAATTTTCATTTAATTTTTCCATTAAATTTTCTGCAACTAATAAATTTAAATCTTTTTCATAAGTGTAACCATCGACAGCAACTGCACCAGAATCCTTACCACCATGACCAGGATCTATTACAATATTTAGCTTTCCATTAATTTCAATCTTATCTTTTATAACTCTATTCTTCTTTTCTTTAAGGTCAAGATCTGCCTCTTCAAAAATTTTGTCTTCATTACCTTTATTGATTTGATTTTTTATATTTTTAGTTTCTTTTTTTTCAACGTTTGATTGGAAAAAATTGTCATCAAAAATTGATTTTGAATTGACTTTTGAGTTTTTTGATTTTTGAGTTTTTTTCTTATTTTTTTTGTCCTTATTTTTATTATCTTCAACTATGGAATTTGTTTTTTCAGTGCTGATTTCTGCTCTTACTTTATCATTGTTCCAATCAACATTGTAACCAAAAGTCTCAGATATAAATCTAAGAGGTACCATTGTCTTAGTTTCTTTTCTTGGCTTACTATATAAGGCAAGTTGTGGTGCTTGCGCATGGTCTAATTCAATTTTTTTGTCATTAACTGTAACTTTTGAATTGTCGATTTGCATATTTATAACATCACCATTTAAGGTAATCTTTATGCTTTTATCCTTTCCATTCCACTTTACATCGGCACCAAGTTTTTCTGTAATTTCTCTTATTGGTACAAAAGTTCTTCCCTCTTTTATATAAGGAGAATAATCTGTTTTTAATGAATCTTCATTAATTAGTACTCCTGCTTCTTTTACTTTGTAGTCTTTATTTCCTATACTTACATTAAAAGTATTTGCAGCAAAAACTGGAGTAATTAACATTGATATAAACAAAATTGACATTTTAATAATTTTTTTCATTTAATTCACCTAGTTAAATTTTATATATGATTAACCAATTTGTCAATATTGTAACTAAATTGTAATAATTATTTGATAACCTTGTAAAGCTCATCAGAACCAGGTTCAGAGAGACTTATTCTTTCATCTCCTCTTATTACTTCTGCATCTTTACCTTCAGTAACTTCTCCAATCTCACTTATTTTTATTCCATTTTTTTCTGCTTCATTTTTAAAATCTTTATACTTATCTTTATCAAAAATCATAAGCATACTTCCACTTGAAATAAGTCTCATTGGATCAATTCCATAAAATTCTGCAATTTTATTTGTCTCATCAAGTAAAGGTATATCATCAAAATAAGCTCTTAGACCATGACCAAGAGCAACTCCTGTTTCCCAAAGCGCGCCATAAAGACCTCCTTCAGTTATATCATGCATATGCTTTACTCCATATTTTGAAGCAAGTCTGGATTCTTTTAGAACAGAAATATCCTGTGAAAGAGATTTTGCAAATTCTAATTCTTTTTGAGATAAAATTTCTTTAACTTCATCTTTTTCATTAGAAATAATACTTGTGCCTTCTATACCTACATATTTAGATACAGCTATAACATCTCCAGCTTTAATACTTTTTATATCTGGCATATTTTTTTTATTAACCCTTCCTAAAACAGTTGTTGAAATTAAAATTTTATTTACTGCATCAGTTATTTCTGTGTGACCTCCAATTATATCTACATTTAATTTTTTTGCTGTATTATTAGCATCTTCAATAATTTCTTTTAAGTCCTCAAGACTAGCACTTGGTGGAATTAAAACTGTCATTAAAAGACCAACTGGATCAGCGCATTGGCAGCTTACGTCGTTTACAGAAACATTAATTGCAAGGGAACCAATATTTTTTGACGCACCTGTTATTGGATCTGTTGAAGCTACAATTAAATCTCCAGCAAAATCCATAACAGCACAATCTAGTCCAGTTCCACTTTTTACTATTACTTCTTCTCTATTTGAACTTAATTTGTTGAAAATATATTTTTCTAACAATTCAGTTTTTAATTTTCCTATTTCCAAATTTAACACCCCATAGAATTTTACAATTATTTTATCTGTATTTCAAATTTATAAAATCCATTTTCCTTATAGAAATTTTTACTTAAAATTTTTATGTCAGAAAAGGCCTTGTTAAAATAGTCTTCGTCTTTAACAATTCCATTAACTGTCATCTTTCCATTGTCAAAATAATAATTTGTAATAATTAAATCCTTATCTTCTAATTTTTGAATTTCAGAAATTTTATCAATAAAAATTTTATTTCTTTCTTGAAATTTATCACTTGATGTATCAATTTCTTCTACTTCTTCATTTTTTACATCTTTAATATCTTTTAAACTTATTTCATTTTCTTTTTTTAGATTAAAATAATATAGTACATTAAAAAATATTATAGCTGCCATAGCAAGGGCAAGAATCAAATTAATTGGGTTTTTCTTTTTCCTTATATTTTTTTCTTTTTTCTCTCTTTTTATAGAAGCTTTATTATGGATATCTTCTTCTAATATTTTATATTTTAAATTGCTATAAGATGATAGTGCATCTTTAATTTCCTTTGAATCGCAAATATTTCCAAATAAATATACTTCTTCACCTTTAGAAAAATTTTCCATTTCTTTTATGTGATTTATAAAATAATTAATGTATCTAAACAAAAAATCCTCGTCAATTTTTGTTTCTTCTGGGTCATATCGAAGGTTTATTATGTTACTTGCATTTTCTTCTTCCAAATTGTTGTCATCAATTAATTTTTCAATGTTCTCGTCGTAAATCTTTTTATAGAAATTTACAAGATTATTTTTTACAGAAATAAATTTTATATATCTTGGATTAATTTCAAGGATTTTCCCATCTTTTTTTATGGACTGTGCTTCTGGAATTATTTCAAAATTTTTAATTTCTAATTTATCCAAAACTTCCCTGAATTTTAAAATTAATTTTCTAGGAACTAAATCAATGGATAAATTTAAAATTTCACTTTCTTTTTCATAGTCGTAAAAAATTTCATATTCTGATAAATCAAAATCGCCATAATCTTCAAGTTCTAAGGCGAGAAAATCTTTTATCTCACTATCATCGATTTCAGGAATTTTATAATTTATGTGAATAAAAGAAGAAGAGTCAAATATTAAAATTAAATTATCATTCTTCTCAAAATCTATTTTTTCTAAGATTTTACTAAACTTATAGTAAAAATGATGATAATCTAAAATTTCTCCATCCCTAAAAACTTTATAGGGCAAGGAAATATTTAACTCTTCTTTCTTATTTGTATTTATTTTTATAAAACCGTCATTAATTATAATTTTTGTAATATTTTTTTGAAACATGTTTCACCTGCACAATATGAAAATAATAATTGCTATGCTAATAAAGGGTCCAAAGGCGATTGAATCTTTAAAATTCTTTTTCTTTAATAAAATTAAAATTATAGAAAAAACTGCTCCTATTACAAAAGCATCTTTAAATATTAAAAAGGCGTCTAATAGATTATTTGCAAAAATCCCCATTATAAAGGAATATAGTACATCGCCAAAACCCATCATCCCTGTAACTTTATATAAGGCATAAAAAATCATTCCCATGCCAAGGGAGAATTTTAAGGAGTTAAAAATATTTTCTCCTAAAAATAATTTAAAAATTATTGTAAAAATTAAAATTATAAAAAGATCAATATTATATATAAATCCAGTCTTGTAATCTATTATTCCAATAAAAGTTGCCACTATAATTATTCCAATAGCTAAAAAACTTTGGATGGACAAGTCATATTTTAAAAAAATAAAAACTGAGAGGCTTGAAATTAAAATTTCAGTTAAAAATTTATCTGAGCCAATTTTTTCCCCACAGGACTTACATTTTCCACCGAGAAAAATATAAGAAAAAACTGGAATTAATTCGTAAAATTTCAAATTTCTGTGGCAAAAGTCGCAATGACTTCTCCCCCATAAAAATTTTTCATTTTTTTCTCTTCTTATGACAAAAACATCATAAAAAGATGCCAAAGACCCTCCCAATATAAAAATTAAAAAGCCTATAAAAATTTTGTAAAAATTACTTTCCATTATCTTCAACTAAAGATTTACCTGATACTTTTATAATTCCTGGCTTAACTTCCACATCGCCGTCATCAGTTGCAGTTACTGTAAAATCTTTTGCACCACTTAAATGTTTTGCAGGTTTTGGAATTTTTCCTCCTTCAAGGTAAGGTGCCAACTTTTCTACACTTATTGTATCTTTTTCATCGGGATGATCAATTAAGTATAAAATTCCTGCACTTTTTAAAACTTTAACATTAGAATTATGGGCTGCTGCCTCAGCTGCAAGATTTGCTGTGCTGTACTTCATAGCTGCAATTGAAATTAAAATTGCTATAATTGCTATTACAATTACAAGTTCAATAAGCGTAAAACCCCTTTGTCTTTTTTTTAATTTCATAAAAGCCTCCTAAAATTGATTTACCATATCAAAAACTGGAAGTGCAATTGATAGCACTATAAATCCAATTATCAATGCCATAATAATTATTAAAATTGGACCAAGAATTCCAAAAAATTTCTTATTGTAAGAATTTAATTCTTCGTCATAAAACCCAGACATTATTCCAAAAACTTCTTTTAAATTTGATGATTCTTCTCCAACTCTTATCATAGAAACTAAAATTTTTGGAAATATTTTTACTTTATTTGCACTCTTATAAAAAGATTCGCCCGATTTTATGTCAAATAAAATTTCTCGAAATTTTTCCTTTAAAACAACATTATCTTCCATAGATGAAATTATTTCTAAACTTCTATCAACAGTTAATCCCGCCCCTAGTAATAGATCCATATTAAAAGTAAATTTTAAACTTTTTGTCATTTTATAATATTTTGACTTTAAAATTAATTTGTGAAATGTTCTTGGATTTTTTCTGTGATAAATTGATATAGTTACTAAAATAATTAATAGAATTAAAATCACAAAAATATAATTTTTATACATAAAGTTTGAAAAATTTAATAACATTCTAGTTGGCAGTGGCAATAAATTGTCATTGGAAGAAAAAATTTCACCAAAGCTTGAGATTACATTTATAATCAAAAAATTAATTACAAAAACAGAAGTAATAAGTAGAATTATTGGATAAGCCAAGGCTTCAATTATTTTTGAATTTATTTCTCTCTTTTTTATGTAATAATTTGACAGAGAGTTAAAAATTTTTCCAAGACTAGATGTGTTTTCCCCTACATAAATCATATTAACTACAAGATTGGGAAAGGCTTTTGTGACCTCTACGGATTCTGTAAGTGAAATCCCGCTTCTCAAATTGTCTCTTATGCTGTTTAAAATTTTACCCTTGTCTTTAGAAAATTCTGAGCTTAAAATTTCAAAGGCAGTTTCTAAACTTATCCCCGAACTTATTAAGAGAGAAAGTTCTCTAAATAGAATGTATAAATCTTCATTTTTAAATTTTCTATTAAAATCAAAGGAATTAGTAGACTCAATATTTTCTTCGATTTTTATTGGTCTTAGTCCCTCTCTTTTTAATTTTTCCTTAGCATCTTTTATACTTGTGGCATCAATATTTCCCTTTATTTTTTCACTGCCTTTAAAGGCCTTGTATTTGTAAATCATAATTCACCAACAGTATGAATATTTTTATAGAACTCTTCGAAACTCGTTTCGCCCTTTTCAATTAATTTTAAAATTTCACTAGATAGTGTATTCATACCCTTTTCTATTGCAAGGTTTTTTATGTTTTTTACATTTTCTTTTCTGCTAATCATGTCGCGAATTTCACTATCTATAATCATAATTTCAAAAACAGCAATTCTTCCCTTGTATCCTCCATTGCATTTACTACAACCCTTCGCCCTGTAAATATATTCACTGTCAATTAAAGGATTTGTGTTTTTTATTTTTTCTCTGCAATGAGGGCATAGTTTTCTTATAAGTCTTTGGGAAATTACTCCAATTAAGCCGGCTGAAATTAAATAAGGCTCGATTCCCATATCAATTAGTCTTCCAATTGATGCAGGTGAAGATTCTGTATGAAGAGTTGATAAAACTAAGTGGCCAGTTATAGAAGATGAAATTGCTATATGTGCAGTGTCTTCATTTCTTATTTCACCAATCATAATTTTATCAGGGTCCATTCTTAAAATTGCCTTTAATCCCTTTTCAAAGGAAAGCCCTGTGTTTGGATTTACTTCAATTTGATTTATTCCGTCAATTTTATATTCAATTGGATCTTCTATTGTCATTATATTTAATTCTTCATTTTGAATTTTTCTAAGAAGTGTATATAAGGTTGAAGTTTTTCCAGAAGATGTTGGACCACAAATAAGAATAAGACCTGATGGCTGACTAATTAAACTCATAACTTTTTCATAATTATCATTAAGAAGACCAATACCTTCTGGTGTGTATGAAATTCTTTGAATATCTAAAATTCTAAGTACAATTTTTTCAGCATTTCCAGTTGGTGTTGTTGCAACTCTAATGTCTATTTTTTCTCCTGAAAAAGTAAAACTAAATCTACCATCTTGAGGTAGTCTCTTTTCAGAAATATCTAATCCAGATAATATTTTTATTCTAGTCACAAGGTGAGGATAAATCTTTTTTGGAAGTTCAATTAATTTATTTAAAGCTCCATCAATTCTTATTCTAACAACAATCTTTTCAAATCTTGGCTCAATATGAATATCGCTAGCGTTTTTCTCGATACTTTCTCTTAAAATATAATCTAGCAAACGAACTGCTGGGGAATCTTCTTTTTCCTCATCACCTATTACTAGTAAATCTTCATAATTTGAATTTATGTCCTCTAAAAGAAAATCTTTTTTCTCATCTTTATAAATTTTATCTAATTCTTCTAAAATTTTTTCTTTAGAACTTTCTTCTAAAATTACCTCTCTCTGTAATTTTTGTTCAATGTTATATTTTAAAATATCATCAATATGTATAGAGTAGAAGACAAGACTATTGCCCTCTTCTCTAGCAGGAGCTATAAAATTTTTTCGGCAATAATTTTCGCCAAATATATCCTTAATTTCAAAAGAAAATTTATTCACAGCCTATCTCCTGTAATCGCATTTGTCGTTGCTACACTTAATAATTTTTTTGCCCTTAGATTTCATTTCTGTCAAAATACTATGGCACTTAGGACATTTTTCATTAATGGGTTTATTCCAAGACACAAATTCGCACTTAGGATAAGAATCGCAGCCATAAAAAATTCTACCTTTTTTACTTCTCTTTACAACAATTTCTCCATTGCCACATTTTGGACATTTAACACCAATTTTTTCTACTAATGGCTTTGTATTTCTGCAATCTGGAAAACCTGGGCAAGCTAAAAACTTTCCATATCTTCCCATTTTTATAACCATGTTTCTGCCGCATTTATCACATATTACATCTGTTACTGGATCTTCTATTTCAACTTTTTCTATATTTTCGTAGGCTTTATCCAAATCTTTTTTTAAATCCCCATAAAAAGATCTTACAAGTTCCTTCCATTGTTTTCTTCCTGCAGCAATTTCATCTAGTTCAAATTCCATTTGTGCAGTAAATTTTTTATCTACTAAATTGTCAAAATTTTCAACTAAAATTTCATTTACTGTAAGTCCCAGTTCAGTAGGCACAAATTTCTTTTCTTCAAGCACTACATAATATCTACTTTGAAGAGTTGAAATTGTAGGTGCATAAGTGGAAGGTCTTCCAACTCCCAAGGCTTCCAGTTCTTTAATAAGAGAAGCTTCGTTATATCTTGGAGGTGGATTAGTAAAATGTTGCTCCTTATTTATTTCTTTAAGCTTTAAAATTTGTCCTTCTTCAAGTGGAGGAAGGTCAGTATTTTTTTCATTTGAATATTCATAGACTCTTAAAAATCCATCAAAAAATAAAGTTGAGCCTGATACTCTAAAAATTTCAGAATTTGATAAAATATCTGAAGAAATTGTGTCATAAATAGCATCTGACATTAGGGAAGACACAAATCTCTTCCATATTAATGAATATAATTTAAACTCATCCTTTGAAAGTGAATCCTTAATTGAATAAGGAGTTTTTGTTACATCAGTTGGTCTAATACATTCATGGGCATCTTGTACATTTTCACTTTTCTTTTTAGTAGCTGTCTTCTTTTTGCCTAAATATTCCTTACCATAACTTTTTTCAATAAAATTTAGACAAGCATTTTTTGCTTCATCTGATATTCTAATAGAGTCAGTTCTCATATAAGTTATAAGACCAACAGAACCTTCTTTTGGAAGCTTCACACCTTCATAAAGACTTTGTGCCACTATCATTGTTTTCTTAGTAGAAAAATTTATTCTCCTAGAAGCCTCTTGTTGCATAGTTGATGTTGTAAAAGGATTTGGAGATTTTCTGTTTCTCTTTCCTTTTTTTATAGAATCAACAAAGAACTTTTCTCTATCAATGTTTTTTAAAACTCTATCTGCATCTTTTTCTGTCTTTAAATCAACTTTTTTAGCCTTGCCCTTTTCCTTTACTCCGTAATAATCTGCAAGAAGTTTTTTTCTTCCTGCACGCAAATCTGCTTGAATAGTCCAGTACTCTTCAGGAATAAAATTATTTATTTCTTCTTCTCTGTCGCAAATTAATTTTAAAACAGCAGATTGAACACGACCTGCAGAAAGACCGGCCTTAACTTTTTTCCATAAAAGTGGAGAAATTTTATATCCTGCAAGCCTATCAAGTTCACGCCTTGCTTGTTGAGCATCAACAAGGTCCATGTCTATTGCCCTTGGATTTTTTATTTCTCTCTTAACTGTATCTTTTGTAATTTCGTTAAAAGTTACCCTATTTTTATCCTCTGGATTCATGCCCAAAATATGTGAAAGATGCCAAGAAATTGCTTCACCTTCTCTATCGGGGTCGGTTGCAAGAATAATTCTGTTGGCTTTTTTAGCTTCAGCTTTTATCTCTTTTATTAAAGGACCCTTGCCATATATGTTCATATATTGGGGTTCAAAATCTTTTTCTATATCAATACCAAGTTTGGATTTTGGTAAATCTCTTACATGACCAACAGAAGCTATTACATTATAACTAGTTCCCAACATCTTTTTTATTGTTTTAGCCTTAGTTGGTGATTCCACAATTACAAGATTTTTTGCCAAAATATCATCTCCTTCTTCCTTAAATCTATTTTAAAATTTGAAATTCATTCATAGATATTCTTTCAATAATTCCCTTTAGTTCCAATTTCGTCAAAATCTTATTTATATAAAATACCTCATTCTTTAAATTAATGCAAATATCATTAGTGTTATTTATTCCCTTTTCTATCAAATTGTAGACTAAAAGTTCCTCTGCATCTAAGTCTATTTTCACTTCATTACCTTTATTTTTAGATAATTCAGGATAATAATCAAAAATATCCTTTACTTCAACAAGAGGAATTGCACCATCTCTAATTAATTTATTGGTCCCAACAGAATAAATTGAGGTAATATTTCCTGGCACTGCAAAAACTTCCTTGCCCTGTTCTGCAGCAAGTCTTGCAGTAATTAAACTGCCACTTTTGTCCTTTGCTTCCACAACAACAATGACTTTTGAAAGACCAGATATAATTCTATTTCTCATGGGAAAAGTAAATTTATTTGCAGAAGTTCCAAGAGGAAACTCACTAATTATGGCACCCTTTTCTGCAATTTCTTCATAAAGAGCCTTATTTGACTTAGGATATACAACATCAATTCCCGTTCCCAAAACTGCAATAGTGTTTAATTTATTTAATAAAGCCCTCTTATGAGAAAGAGAATCAATTCCATAAGCCATTCCACTTACAATAGTAAAATCAAAGGAGCTAATGGCATCAATTATTTTATTTACAGCCATATTGCCATAAGAAGAATGACTTCTCGCACCGACAAAGGCAAGAGGATTATAAATATTTAAGTTACCTTTGACATACAAAAGAGATGGCGGATCTTCAATATATCTAAGAGATTCTGGGTAGTCATCATCTAAAATAGTAATAACTTTAACTCCAATTGAAGTGATTTTTTCATTGATTTTTTCTATTATTAATTCAAAATCTTGGGCCTTATCTATTAGCCTGTCATAACTTCTCTTATATAAGATTTTTTCTTCTAAATATTCAACCTTATCAAAATCCTCAAGAGCAATATTTTTGTCTAAAAGATAATTTAAAATTTTAAGAGAATTTTCGCTGGAAAAATTTATTCCATTTAAAAAAATTAATAAGTCTCTTTCCTTCATTTAATTACCCCAAAACTTCTTATCCATAGTTCTATATTGAATAGCTTCCAAAACATGATCTTCTTTAATATTTTCACAGCCATCCATGTCTGCAATTGTCCTTGCTATTTTTAAAATTTTATTATAAGTTCTAGCACTCATGCCATATTTTTTAAAGGCAATTTCCAATATTTTTTCCGAATTAGCATCAAGATGACAATATTTTTTTAATTTCTTTTCAGGAATTTCTGAATTGTATTTAAAAATTTCATCTTTAAATCTATCTTTTTGAATTTCTCTAACATTTTTTACTCTCTCTCTTATGACTTCAGAACTTTCACCAGATCTTTCAGAAGAAATTTCCTTATAATTAACTTCCGGCACTTCTAAGTGAATGTCAATTCTATCTAAAAGTGGATGAGAAATTCTTGAAAGATATCTTTGAATTTCATAAGGCGAGCAATTGCACTCATGAGTCTTTGAATTGTGATAGCCACAAGGGCAAGGATTTAATGCAACAACAAGCTGAAAATCTGCAGGATATCTAACACTTGCATTGGCACGAGAAATTATTATATCCTTTGATTCCATTGGTTGACGTAAAACTTCTAAAACTGATTTTGAAAATTCTGGCAGTTCGTCTAAAAATAATACTCCCTTATTGGCAAGAGAAATTTCTCCAGGTTTTGGTATTTGCCCTCCACCTATAAGTGAAACTGCTGATGCTGTGTGATGTGGTGCTCTAAAAGGTGGTTTTGTTATAAGGGCATTATCATCTAGGAGCCCTGATATGGAATAAATTTTTGTAACTTCAATTGCCTCTTCAAAGTCAAGTTCTGGAAGGATAGTTGGAAATCTCTTTGCTGCCATGGTCTTTCCAGAACCAGGTGAACCCAGTATTAAAATATTTGACTTGGCGCAGGCAGAAATTTCAAGAGCTCTCTTTAAATTTTCTTGTCCTTTAATGTCAGAAAAATCAACGTCATAAGAAACCTTTTCCCTGATGAAACTTCCTTGACATCTTTCGATTTCAATTTCACCTCTTATAAAAGAAATCACCTCTTCTAAAGTTTTTACTGGATAAATTTCAACATCACTAACTATGGCACATTCTTTGCGATTTTCGTAAGGCACAATAAATTTTCTATATCCCTTTTCACGCATAGATATTACCATAGGAAGAGCACCTTGAATTTTATTTATCTTTCCATCTAGGGCAAGCTCACCCATATATGTATAGGGACTGTAATCAAGCTCTAAACTTTCATCGCAGCTCAAAAGGCTTACTGCAATGGCAAGGTCGAGCTGTGTTCCATCTTTTCTTAAATTTGCAGGAGCTAAATTTATTGTAATCCTCTTTTTTGGAAAGTCGAAGCCAGAATTTTTTATTGCTGATTTTACTCTTTCAGTTGATTCTTTTACTGCAGTGTCTGCAAGTCCAACCAGTATAATTTTGGGCATTCCATTTGAAAGGTCAACTTCAACATCTACTGGATAACCATTAAGTCCAGTTAGTGTACAAGTTTTTGTGCAAGAGTACATAATTCCTCCTTGTCTATAATAAAATTCTTATAGTAATAATCTTAATTATATTTTAACAGAAAACCTTTACAAATTCTAAAAAAATTAAAAAAGCCAGACATTATTATCTGGCTTAAAAAATTTATTAAATTACAAAATTTCCATCTTTAAAGATTTGAACTTCTTCACCATTTTCTTTGATGCCTATTATTTCTGTAGTGGCATCTCCAACCATAAAGTCAACATGAGTTATAGAATCGTTCATTCCAAGTTTTTTTAATTCTTCAGTAGAAAGTTTTTCTCCATTTTCTATGCATGAAGGGTATGATTTTCCAAGGGCAAAGTGACAAGATGCATTTTCATCGTAAAGTGTGTTGTAAAATAAAACTTTTCTCATAGAAATTGGTGTGTTATGAGATACAAGGGCAACTTCTCCAAGTCTCTTTGATCCTTCATCAGTTTCAATAATATTTTTTAAATATTCTTTTCCACTTTTTGCATCATAATCAACTACTTCCCCATCTTTAAAAACTAAATAGAAATCTTCAATTAAATTTCCATTGTAATTTAGGGGCATTGTTGAGTAGACTTTTCCATTTACTCCATCAAGTCTAGGAGCAGAAAAAACTTCTTCACTAGGCATATTGGCAATAAATTCTTCTCCGTCACTATTTACATCGCCAGCTCCTGCAAAGATATATCCCTTTGGAAGGTAGACTTCTAAGTCAGTTCCCTTTTCTGACTTGTAGTGAAGTTTTTCAAATTTATTTTCATTTAAGAATTTGCTATATCTATTTAAGTTATTTACATGATCTTCAAGAGCCTTTTCTGGATTTTCTTCAAAAAGTCTCACTGAAGAAAAAATTTCATACCACAATTTTCTAACTGCTTCTTTTTCTTCTAATTCTGGAAAAACTTTTTTTGCCCATGAAGGAATACTTGCTCCAACTACAATCCAAGACACATAATTTGCCATCATCTTTTCAGAAAAATCCTTTAATGCCTTTGAAGTAGCAATATTTGCCTTAAATAATTTTTCTGAATCAATTCCCTTAAAAGCATCTGGATCAGAACCTGTAACTGAAAGATACTTTGCCTTTTTTTCCATGTAATAATTTTCTTTATCTATTTTGTGCTTTGGTACATCAGTTAAAACTTCTATACTTTCATTTTTGTATTTTAACTTTGAAATTTCTTGATCTCTATAGTCCATTACAACTTCAATTGCACCAAGCTCATAAGCTTTTTTTGTACAAATAATGGCAAAGTCCCTTGCTTCTATGGGACATCTTACAACAAGTCTATCGCCATCTTTAATTTTTAATCCAATCTTTAAAATTAATTCAGCGTACTTTTCTATATAATCATCAACTACAAAATTTTTGTAATCCATTTTATCATCCTTTCCATTTATCTTTTATTAAAAAATAATATACAACAAAAAAATTTTATTTGCAAAAAAATACTATTGGAGAGATGTCCAATAGTATTTTAAAATTATTTATTATATTTTTTTGCCAAGAAGTCTTTTGCAACTTGTGGGAATAGTGCATAAGTTAAAACATCTTCTTCAGTCCTTGCAAGATCTCCTACTTCAGCTTTATATTTATCAAGAGCTGGTTCTAGGTGATTTGCAGGTCTATCTGTAATAACTTCAGCATCGCCTATAATTGATTTTCTAAAGGCTTCATCAATTTCTACAGGGCTCTTTCCATAAAGTCCCTTTAGATAATCCTTAATTTCATTAGGAACCATCTTGTATCTCTTGCCAGTCATAACATTAAAGGATGCTTGCGTTCCAACCATTTGACTCATTGGAGTAACAAGTGGCGGATAGCCCATGTCTTTTCTAACATTTGGCACTTCTGCAAGAACTTTATCGAATAAATGCTCTTGTTTTGCAGCAGAAAGTTGTGAATTTAGATTTGAAAGCATGCCACCTGGCACTTGATAAATAAGTCCCTTTGGATCAACTGTTAGCATTTTTACTCTCATAGTTCCATTATTTAAATATTTATTTTTTACTTCTTGGAAGTAAGGTGCAAGTTCACTTAAGATATCTAGATTTAAATCAACTTTATATCCTGCTTCCTTTAAAATTATTGCAAGAGTTTCAGTAGGAGGTTGACTTGTTCCACCAGAAAATGGAGAAAGTGCTGTGTCTAAAATATCTGCGCCTTCTTCAACACCCTTTAAATATGTCATTGAGCCACAACCAGTAGTTTCATGAGTGTGAAGTTCTATTGGAATGTCAATTGCCTTTCTAAGTGACCTCACTAAGTCTCTTGATACAGGTGGAGTTAAAATTCCTGCCATGTCCTTTATGGCAACTGAATCTGCGCCCATCTTTTCTACTTCTTTTGCAAGATTTGTAAAATATTCTATTGTATGAACTTCTGAAGTAGTATAGCAAATTGCAACTTGTGCTTCAGCTCCTGCTTTTTTTGTAGCTTTAAGTGATGTTTCGATGTTTCTTAAATCATTTAAGGCATCAAAAATTCTTATTATGTCTACTCCATTTTTAACAGAAAGTTCAACAAATTTTTCTACAACATCATCAGGATAATTTTTGTAGCCCAAAAGGTTTTGACCTCTCAAAAGCATTTGAGTCTTTGTATTTTTTAAGTGAGACTTAATATTTCTAATTCTTTCCCATGGATCTTCATTTAAATATCTAATACATGAGTCAAAGGTTGCTCCACCCCAACATTCAAGAGCCTTATATCCAACTTTATCTAGCTTATCTAGTGCAGGCTCCATATCTTTATAAGTCATTCTTGTGGCCATAAGTGATTGATGTGCGTCACGAAGAATAGTATCTACAAATTCTATTTTTTTCATAAATCCTCCTAAAATTAACCGAAAGATATCTCTTTATTCCTAATTAAAGTATAACATAATTATTCAAAAATTTTTCATCAAAACAAGGCTTTCTTGACAAAAAATTCTTGTCGCTACATAAAAGTTTTCTCATTTTAATTTTTTTCTTTACAAAAAGCTTTATTTCTAGTATAATGCTATCGGCTTATAAATTATCGCGGCGAAAATTTATAGGAGTTTGATAAAAAATGGCAAAAATGATGGATCCAAAGTTCAAGCAATCAAGAAGACTTGGACTAAATGTATGCGGTCACCCAAAGGCAATGAAAAGAGCTACAAGAGGTACTGCAAGAAGCGATAAAAAACTTACTGAATATGGTAAGCAACTTTTAGAAAAACAAAGATTAAGAGCATACTACGGTGTACTTGAAAGACAATTTGTTAATCTATTTAAAGAAGCTCAAAGATCAGCAGGACAAACAGGTCCTAACCTTGTAACATTCCTTGAAAGAAGACTTGACAGTTTATGTTACAGAATGGGCTTTGCATCTTCAATTAGACAAGCAAGACAAATGGTTACTCATGGCCACTTAACTGTAAATGGAAAGAAAGTTAATATTCCTTCTTACAGATGTGAAGCTGGTGATGTAATTGCATTATCTGCTAAAGGAAAGAAAGTTGATTTATTTAAAGAAAACTACAACACTAACATTGTTGTAAACTTCCCTTACATCTCTAAGGCTGAAGACTTTAAAGCAACTTTAGTATCTCTACCAAATAGAGAAGATGTTCCAATAGAAATTGAAGACCAATTAATCGTAGAATTCTATTCTAAGAACATGTAATGAAAGAAAAGACCCGGCTAGGGTCTTTTTTTCTTCCCTATTTTGTTTTTTTAAAAGAAAAATTCACAAAAAAACGCCTGATTTAATCAGGCATCTTTTATACTCTTATAAATTATTTTATAAATTGACTAAAGAATATTATCACAATAACAATAGGTGAAATATACTTTATACTTACATTCATCCAAGTTCTAACAAAAGGACTTTTTATGTTTGCGGCTTCTAATAAATTTTCCATCTTCCAAGCTCTTGCAGAGAAAAGTGCAATTAATAGACATCCTATTACTAAGATGTAATTACTTTCAACATTGTCTATAAAGGCAAAGGCTGGATCATAGAAAATAGATAGGGCTGCAATAGCAATTATTATTAGAGAGGCAAGCATAAGAGCCTTTATTCTTTCTAATTTAAATCTTTCCATAAATTGACCTACTATTGCTTCTAATACTCCAACTGATGAAGTAAAAGCTGCAATGTAGAATCCAAAGTAAAATAAAATTGAAAGGATTCTTCCAAAAGGAACAACATTAAAGGCAAGTGGAAGAGTTAAAAATGTAAGTCCAACGCCTTCTCCTGGTGTAAGTCCTGTTGCAAATACAATAGGAAGAATCATAAGTCCAGATAATATTCCTGCAAATACAAGGGCTAGACAAATTACTGATGAGTCTTTAAAAATATTTTCATCCTTTTCTTTTATATAAGATCCAAATACCATTGAGCCAAGCATAGCAAGTCCTAGGGCAAAGAAAGCTTGACCAAGACATGTTATTACAGAATTCATTGAGAATTTAGAAAAATCTGGTTTAAATAAAAATGTAATTCCATCCATTGCTCCAGGAAGTCTTAAACCAAAGATAATTATTATAACCATGATTACAAATAAAATTGGAATTAATATTTTTGAAACTCTTTCTATTCCCTTTTGCACTCCTAAAATAATTACTGCATCATTTAATATAAAATTAATTAAAAAGAATAAAAATACCATTGGCTTATTTGCATTGAAAGAATCAAAATAACTTTGAATACCCTCACTTGTTAAACCTATAAAGTCTCCACTAACTGCACCAGCTATATATTTTATTATCCATGCATAAATAACAGAAGTATAACCAACAATAATAAGTGCCGCTAATGTATGAAGATATCCTGCCAAATACCATTTTGTATTTGGTTTTAGTGTTTTATAGGCATCTATTGCTGCATTCCCCGTTGCATAACCAATTGTGACTTCACAAGTCATAAGAGGAATTCCAATAACTAAAATAATTAAAATATATAAAAATATAAAAATTGCTCCACCGTTTTCGCCAACTACGTAAGGAAATCTCCACAAAGTTCCAATACCTAGGGCAAGGCCAATGGCAACCATAATAAATCCAAGGATTGATGAAAATCCTTCATTTTGTTTTGACATACGCTCCTCCTTTTTTTATATACTAGAAATAGTATCACAAATTCAATGATTTTTAAATAGTTAAAAGTGCTAAAGTCTTGTTCATTACTAAATTTTTATAAAATCTTTTAATAAAATTTATTTTAATCTAATTAATGGTATAATTTCATTAGGTGATATTATGAAAAAAGACATTGAATATGTAAAACTTGTTACTTCAACTAATAAACTTCTATTTGACGAAATTTGTGCCTTCTTGGAGGACAATTCCATCCCCTATTTTGTAAAAGACGAAGGCGATTACATGAGGCTTATCTCTGGATTTTCTCTTTATGAAAAGGGCATTTATGTATCTGAAGATGACTTTGATAAGGCAAACGAACTTTTAGTCTATTTTATGAATGATAATGAGAACACTGACGATTTAAATTTCGATTAATTTAATTATTTTAAAAAAATAAGCTGATGCATTTTTGCATCAGCTTTTATCTGTCTAAACTTTTTATTGTTCCAGAAAGTCCACTAGGTCATTAAAGATTTTTTTATTATCTTTTTCTCTAAAAATCTCGTGTTTCATATTATCATAAAGCTTAGACTCAATATTTTTATAGCCAACTTTATTTAGAGCTTCAATGGAATTTTTAAATCCATTTTCGCCTCCAATAACCACATCATCCTTACCTGCAAGGAATAAAATATTAAGTTCAGGATTTTTGCATTTAAAATTTTTTAAATTATTAAGTTCCTTTACTCCTTCAAAGACAGTAAGATATCCCCTATTCTTAAAAACTTTTGGCATAAGGGGGTCTTTTTTCGCATCTTCAATGTTCTCTTTACTATAACTTAACCAGTCCCAATTTACTTTGTCGCCAGTGTATAATTTTTTTAGGATAAAAACTGTTCTCTTTTCTCCAAAATAAAAATTTATAATATTTCCAAGAAAAATTGCAAGACTAACTTCTGGAATATAGTTTGGTGGACCAGATAAAACTAACTTATCAATTAATTCATCAGCCTTTTCAAGATAAATTCTTCCAAAAACTGTGCCAAGGGAGTGACCAATTAAAAATATTTTTTTATCTGGAAACTCTTCTTTAAGCTGTTTTGAAATTGCAATGTTGTCATCAACAACTTTTTCAACTCCATCGATAAATCCAAAAGAATATTTCTTGCTAAGATAAGCCCCATGACCCCTATTATCTGAAATAAAGACGCTGTAATTATTTTCATTTAAGTACTTAATTAAATAAAAATACCTTTCCTTGTGCTCTAAGGCGCCATGAATAATTTGCACAAGAGCCTTTGGATTATCAACAGGAAAAAACCCTGCATCAAGAATAAAATCATCATAGGATTTAACTTTTAATCTCTTACAATTTGAAAGATCATAAAAATCTTTAAAATTTCCAAAGTTTTCAGAATTTTCTATCTTAGATATATTATCACAATCATTAAAAATAAAATCACACTTTAAATCTATGCCTTCATTTTGCCTTAAATTATTTGATTTTTTATAATATAATTGTGGAATTACCAAAATAATAATAAGTAAAATAATAAAATAAACCATTTAACACCTCAATCTAATTATAGCAAAAGAAAAATAAAAATCTTCCCTTGAAAGAAAAAAAGAAGAACCAACTGGTCCTTCTTTTCTAATTTATTTTACATAAATAGTTACTGTCCTCGCCTCATTATCCCATTCAATGTCATTATCTTTTCCATCATCTTTGTTGCCATTATTAAGTCCAAAAACTTTTGCAACATTGACAAGGGACACAAAAATTCTGTCTTGAATATTTAAAGGCTTTGTTTCCATTTCAATTATTTCGCCACTTGAAAGTATAATTTTATTGTTGTCGATTTGGATTGAGGCAGTAAGTCCATCTCTTATGAAGAAAGCTGTTCTTGTGTACTTATTCCAAATAACTTCTGCGCCAAGAACTTCTGCCACTTTTCTTAGTGGAAGCATAGTTCTGCCATTATTAATTATAGGAGCTATGTCCATATTTATCTTCCTTGAAAGTCCATCTTTTATAATTTCATAATAAAAGTCATTAATATGAAATACATAGGAAGTATTTTCATAAGCTTTCTTTTCTTCCTCAAAATTTTTTGGAAGACTTACAAATACTTTAAAAGTATTTCTTTCCCTATCTCTATTGTTTAAGTCTGGAAAATAGTTGTAATAATCTGGATAATAATTGTCCCAGTTCTCTTTCTTGTCTTTATTTTCTTTGCTATCATTATCCTTATCTTTTTCGCTATTTCCCTTTGGATCTTCTGTCAAATAATTTCCTAGATCTAAAATGTTTTTAGAATCATCCTCATAAATAAGAGTCACCTTTCCCTTTTCATTTACTATTAGGTCTTTAGCTTGAGGATTTGAAAACTTAAATTTTCTTGCAATTTCATCAATTTCTGCTTGGCTAAGCTTATTTTTATCCACAACTTTTAAATCTTTAGGAATTACTGGAGGATTCTTTTCAGAATCAGACTTTACTGGAATAATTTCTTTAACTCTTATCTTAACTTCTACTTCCTTACTTGAACTGTCCTTAAAAGTCAAAGTAAGCCTTGCAGTTTTTTCTCCCACTTCACTTGTGTCAGCATTTTCTTTTATGTCAACATTAACTTCTTGAGGAAGATTTGTAATTCCTTCCTTTAATTTTTCCACTGTCAAAACTTCATTTTTATTTACTTCAAGAGTTTTAGTCTCTTCACTATAAGTTTCAGCTTGTGATTTTAAAACTTCAACTGGCACTATAACTATTCTTGATGAGCCCTCTTTAAAGGTGATTTTTACTTTTCCAGAGTATTCTCCTGGTTTTCTTGTATCGATCTTTGGATCTGTAATATCTTCAACAACTGAACCTTCTGGCAAATTTTTAATATTATCGGTTAAATTAATATTGCCACTATAAGTAACTTCTTCTTTTTCAATATCAGCGGATTTTATTTCTGGAATAGGTCTTATTATTCCGCCTTCAATTACTTCTTTAACTCTTACCTTAATTGATACTTCTTTACTTGAGCTGTCTTCAAATGTCAAAGTTAGCCTTGCAGTTTTTTCTCCCACTTCACTTGTGTCGGCATTTTCTTTTATGTCAACCTTAACTTCTTGAGAAAGATTTGTAATTCCCTCTTTTAATTTTTCCACTGTCAAAACTTCATTTTTATTTGCTTCAAGAGTTTTAGTCTCTTCACTATAAGTTTCAGCTTGTGATTTTAAAACTGTAAGCTTAACACTGGTCTTTGATATTGACTCGTCAGGGTACTTTACTTCAATTTTTATATTGTATTCACCAGATTTTTTACCATCTGGTAAAATTTGATATTTTTCTAAGGAAATAATTGGCTTTGCATCTGAATTTTTTGGATAATTTGTAGTGATGCAATTTATAATTTCATTTTCTTTTATTTCAGATCCATAATTTTTTTCTAAATCTAAAGCATTTATCGTATATTTCTCGCTGTCATTCTCTACTCTTGCTACAAAAGTCATATCCTTATTTACAGTAATATCTCTTATATCATCAATCTTTTTACCATCAAAATACCAGTGAAGATTGCTGGATTTATTAAAAGTTGGCAATTTATAATTATATAAAGGTTTATTATTTTCGATTACACTTATTTTTGACTCTTTAAATACCAAATAATTTCCATAATTAAATACTTTATCCTTATTTCCTTTGCCTTTTACTAATTTTACAACACAAATATTATCTGGAAAATTTCTTTGCTTAACTGAATTATCTGAAATACTTTCTCCATTTATTATTAACTTTGCAAAATAATTTTCTAAATCAAAATTCTCAAAATGAAGTATTTGATAATCATCTGTAAGTTTTATATCTGCCTTAGGTTCTCTATACCAGTAGCAGAACATTGCATCTTTAGCCAAATTAATATTAGGCTTAAATTTTCCAAAACTTCTATCTTTAATATCATTTCTTATATAAAAAACCACTTTTTTTAGATTATAGGGATTTATTATAAAATATCTTTTTTGAAATTCAGTAGGATTAAAGGTAGTTCCTTCGGACTCTGAATGTTCAAAAATACAACGCTTATAATTAGAAGTAAATAAGCTATATCCATCTGCATCTCTTCTAGGAACAGCATGATCAAATGACGTATATACATATGGCAAAGATTGAAAGTAAGCCTTAAAAACTATTGGATTTTCCATATCATATCTAGTTCTAGTACTTACTTCAAATTTTCCTAATTCTTTACCTCCTAAAAAGTCAGGATTTAATACATCAATTAATATTTTATTATTTGTCCAGCCAAGAAATTTATGATCCTCACTATTTTTATCTTTATTTTCAACCCATAATTTAAGAAAAATTTTTTTACCATTTTCTCTATAATTTATTAAATCTGACCATTTTGCAGACTTTAGGGCATAAAAAGCTTTAGCCTTAGTAGTTTCTCCATTGTAAACTTCATCTCTTAAAGCCACTTCTTCATTATTTTCATTTTTAATAGTTCCATAATTTTGAACATTATTAATTAAATTTGTTTCTGGTACAAAAAGTATTTTTACATATTTATCTTTTGCACTATCTTCTGGAACTTTTTCAGTAACTATTGGCAGATCTTCTTGTGTCGAGTTTTCATCATTTCCATTAATCTCCGATCCGAGGGCAAAAACTGGATTAAAACTTGTCAAAAATAAAGTTACAACTAAAAATAATGAAAACATTTTCTCTTTCATTGTGCCCTCCTAGTTAATTTAAAAATATTCTCTTCTAAATTCTCATAAAATAATTTTAAAACATATTCCTAAAAGAATTTTCTATAATTAATTATAGCAAATTTCTTTTTTCACTTCTATAAGATAGAAAATAAATCATAACCACCGGCTAAGCCGGTGGTTTGTTTTGCCCCTATAAGGGGCTGTTACCGGCCGCATTCCATGCTTCGAGCTTTCTTTCTCGTGCACCAATTTTCACAGCTGGTGCTAAAGCACCTTATTTTTTGCTTTTGTTTACTTGCTCACCCG
>OFLW01000099.1_pt1 | contig 49137 bp, 36 predicted proteins | sample 1541061 | NCBI WGS metagenome assembly OFLW01 (sample SAMEA4413045, study PRJEB24355) | metagenome | biome: human; feature: gut; material: faeces | place: United Kingdom | collected 2010
GGGTTGGGCGCAGTGCCAGGACATCGCCCAGCCGTCACCGTCACCGCGAGGGGACACGACAATGTGAGAACCATCGACGATTCCCTGCACCGAGCGCGCCGGGTCGAACTTCCCGGAGACCGTGGGCAGGGTGCGGACAACTTCCTCGGGTTCGGGATCGATCCCCTCCACCAGTGCCGGAACGAGATGATCCCAGACGATCTGCAGAATCGCCTGTTTGTCCCCGGGGCCCTCGCCGACCTCATTGGTCATGACGACGACGGCGTCGACCTCGGGGATGACGAGGGCGAACTGGCCGAAGGCGCCGTCAAGACGGTAGCCGTGGCTCGAGATCCAGGTCTGCCAGCCATAACCCAGTCCCCACTCGGGGCCGGTGAGGCCATCGGATTCGACGTGCTTGACGCGGTGCTGCTCGATCCATTCCCGGGGGAGCAGACGCTTGCCGTCATGGATGCCGTCGTCGAGGAGGAGCTGGGCGAACCGACCCATGTCCTCGGCGTCGATGTGCAGGCCACTGAACCCCAACGGAATGCCATCCATGTCGCCGGCCCAGCTGTGTGGCCCACAGCCCAGCGGTTCCAGTACCTCTCGGGTGATGATGGCGTCGACATCCGCCCCGGTGTGTTGACGCACGATCCGAGAGAGCAGCCAGGTGCCGAGGTTGTTGTAGGCGAAGTCGGCCCCGGGACGTCCGGCAGGTTCGGTCGCCAACCACAGCTGAGCGGTTTCGGTGCTGGGAATTCGCAGTACGCTCAGGGGAGGCTCGGTGAGTTGTTCGGGGGAGTGGCCACTCGCCATCGCCAGGACGTCACGGACCCTGATGGATCTGGCCACCGGGCCGGTCTCACCGGTGCAGGAGGTGGGCAACAGGTCGGCCAGGGTGTCGTCGTACCCGAAGGCGCCACGGTCCACTGCGATGCCGACGGCAGCAGAGGTGAAGGTCTTCGAGCAGGAATAGACGAGGCCGGGTACGTCGGGGCTCCAGGGTGCCCAGCGACGCCGCCCGACGACCTGCCCGTGCTGACGGACGATGAGTCGATGGGGGTGGGCCCCGGCTTCTTCGAGGGCATCGGCGGTGATGTCGAGGACACTGTCGATCATGAATCCACTGTAGGGCCGCTGGCCAGGGTTTTGAGGCGACGATTGAACGGATTCTCCCTCGAATCGGCCCTCTGGAATGGTCGTGACAGACTGGCAGGGTGAAGAAGGTCATCATTCTCGGCTCCACTGGATCGATCGGAACGCAGACCCTGGAGGTCATTGCGTCACGCCGTGACCAGTTCGAGGTCGCCGGCATATCGGCAGGTGGTTCAGACGTTGGCCTGCTGGCCCAGCAGGTACTCGACTTCGCCATTCCCGTGGTGGCGATCGCACGGGAGGATGCAGCCGAGGAACTTATGAGAGCACTGGCTGTCCAGGCCGGGTCACGCGATGTCCCGGTGCCCAATCCTCAGATCCTGGCGGGGCCGGAGGCTTCGACACAGCTGGCCGGGATGCCCGCTGACGTCGTCTGCAATGCCATCACCGGAGCTGCCGGTCTGCGCCCGACCCTGGCAACCCTTGCTGCCGGGACGACCCTGGCCCTGGCCAACAAGGAGTCCCTGGTCATCGGTGGCAGGCTCGTCACTCAGGCGGCCGCTCCCGGACAGATCGTCGCGGTCGACTCGGAGCACTCCGCCTTTGCCCAGTGCCTGCGCGGAGGTGGACGCAATGAGGTGCGCCGTCTCGTCCTGACGGCCTCCGGCGGTCCGTTCCGCGGCCGTGACAGGGAATCCCTGGCTGACGTCACCGCCTCCGACGCCATGAAGCACCCCACCTGGAACATGGGACGCGTCATCACGATTAACTCCTCGACCTTGGTCAACAAGGGCTTGGAGCTGCTCGAGGCCGCCCTGCTCTATGACGTCGACCTCGACGACATCACCGTCGTCGTCCATCCCCAGTCCGTCGTCCACTCCATGGTGGAGTTCTGGGACGGCGCCACCATCGCCCAGGCATCTCCGCCCGACATGAGGCTGCCGATCGCCCTGGGTCTGTCGTGGCCCGATCGCATCCCTGACGCCGCGGCTGGTTGTGACTGGTCGACCGCCACCCAGTGGACTTTCGAGCCGCTGGACAACGAGACCTTCGGGGCCGTCGAACTGGCGCGTTGCTCGGGTAAGGCGTCCGGCACCGCTCCGGCCGTCTTCAATGCCGCCAACGAGTCCTGTGTCGACGCCTTCTGCGAGGGCCGCATCGGATTCCTCGACATTACCGACACTATCGCCGCCGTCCTCGACGAGCACCTGTCCGGTGACGGCAATGGTGTGCCTGGCGCTCGTCACATCGGTGACGAAGCCCTCAGCCTCGACGCCGTGCTGGCGGCCGACTCGTGGGGCCGCCGCCGCGCCGCCGAGCTGTGCGCACGGGGACGCGGCCAGTGACCGTACTGGTCGAGGTGCTGGCGGGGATCCTCTTCTTCGCCCTCATCATCCTTTCGGTTCTGCTGCACGAGTGTGGCCATTTCATCCCGGCCAAGATCTTCGGGGTCAAGGTCACCGAGTTCTTCGCCGGATTCGGGCCCAAGATGTGGTCGGTCGAACGCGGCGAGACCGAGTACGGGTTCAAGTGGATACCGCTCGGCGGCTACGTGCGCCTGGTCGGGATGTATCCGGCCGAGGTGCATCACCGTCATGCCAACAAGCTGACGAAGCTGGCCGACGAGGCTAGGGCAGCCGAGGCTGAGGAGATCACTGACGCGGACCGCGGACGTCTCTTCAGCGACAAACCCGTCTGGCAGCGTCTCATCATCATGAGTGGCGGAATCCTCACCAATCTGCTGCTGGCCTTCCTGTTGTTCTGGGGAGTGTTCGGCATCTACGGTCGGCCCGCCGAGACGACCACGGTGGCCGTGGTGACTCCGTGTGTCCAGATGACCAAGACTCAGGAGTGCTCGTCGGACGACCCGCCGGCCCCGGCGGCGAGAGCCGGGCTGCAGCCGGGGGACCGCATTGTCTCCTTCAACGGCGAACAGGTCGAGTCCTGGTCCCAGTTGCAAGAACTCATCCGTGACAACGGGGACGGGGAAGTCCGTCTGGAGGTGGAGCGGGACGGTCACCCGGTGGCTCTGGAACCGACCCGGACCATCCTCAATGAGATGCCAGACATCAACAACCCTGGCCGCAGCGTCACGGTGGGATATTTGGGATTCAGCCCGACCATGGTGATCGTTCATTCCGGGCCGGGGGACACCGTCTCCCAGATGTGGGTGATGTCGCAGCAGTCGTTGAGTGCCCTGGCCAGACTCCCCGTGCTGACCTGGAATGTCGCCTCTGACATGGTCACCGGCAAGACTCGTGACGTCAACAGCCCGATGAGCATCGTGGGAGCGTCGCGAGTTGCCGGAGACATCGCAGGCAATGGGCAACTGACTTTCGGGGACAAGGTTGCCTCGGGGGCGAGCTTGCTTGGTGGCCTCAATCTCTTCCTCTTCTGGTTCAACGTGGTGCCCCTGCCACCCATGGATGGTGGACACATCGCCGGAGCCATCTACGAGGCGTGCAAACGGCGGATCTTCCGGATTGCTGGTAAGCCTGATCCGGGCCCGGCCGATACCGCGATGATGCTGCCCGTGGCATGGGTCATCGGCGTCCTCATGCTTGTCATGGGGCTTATCCTCGTCGTCGCTGACGTCGTCTCCCCAGTCAAGATCTTCTGACTCTCCGGCAATCCTGTGAATTAGCTGTGAGATGCCGGGTCGTCACGCAATGATGGGGGGAAAATTCGGTGAATTGTCGGTGACAACCGTTTCTGCCGTCGTATCTACCGTGGCAAGGTGGCGCGCGAACGTTCCCTGCCACGAGATGGGATTTCTCATGACCACAATGTCCAGACGCGTCCTGGCAGGCCTCTCTGCTCTGTCGTGCGGCGCCGCCGCTGTCGTCGCGGTCCAGCCGGCCCATGCCGATCCGACAGCAGCCAGCCACGTCGTCATCAATGAGGTCTATGGAGGTGGCGGTAACTCCGGTGCCACTTGGACCCACGACTTCGTCGAATTGCTCAACCCCACCTCCACGGACGTCTCCGTCAAGGGGTGGAAGCTGGAATACCTCACTGGCAAGGGCAAGGTGGCCAACACCTGCAGCCTGGCCGGCGTCGTCAAGGCTGGTGGCCACTTCCTGGTCCAGGAGGCCAGGGGAGACGGCGGCAGCAAGGCCCTCCCGACTCCCGACGCCGAGTGCTCGGCATTCATGAGTGCCACCAAGGGTTCGGTACGTATCACTGACGCATCTGGGGCCACCGTTGACCTGGTTGGTTACGGTGCTGCCTCGGTGGCCGAGAAGAAGGCGGCTCCCGCTCCGTCGAACACCACCTCGATTGAGCGTCGTCATGGCGTCGACACCGACGACAACTCGGCGGACTTCGAGGTCGGAGGTCCCACCCCGACGAATTCTGGTTCGGCCCCGGCACCCAGCCCGACGCTCACGCCGACTCCCGTCCCGAACCCGACCGAGACCCCGATTGCCACGATCCAGGGCAATGGCCCGACCAGCCCACTGGTCGACAAGACCGTCACCACGGTGGGCGTCGTCACCGCTGCCTATCCGACCGGCGGATTCAACGGCATCTACATCCAGACCCCGGGATCCGGTGGCACCCCGAAGAAGGCCACGGACGCCTCTGACGGTGTCTTCGTGTACTCGAAGTGGGCCGCCGCCAACGTCAAGGTCGGCGACTGTGTGACCGTCAAGGGCACCGTCATGGAGTACAACGACCTCACCGAGATCGGTGGCAGCACCCGAGTCGACCGCAAGTCCGGTTGCGCCCCTGTCAAGGCCACTGAGCTGACCTCCCTGCCGGCCACTGACGCTGACCGGGAAGCCTACGAAGGCATGCTCGTCAAGCCCACCAGCGGCTACACCGTCACCAACAATTACGGCCTCAATCAGTACGGTCAGATTGGCCTGGCCGATGGCGACAAGCCCCTCTACCAAGGCACCGAGATTGCCCTTCCGGGCAAGGACGCTGAGGCCGTCGAGGCTGCCAACAAGGCCAAGTACATCAACCTTGACGACGGTTCGTCATGGAACTTCATGACGAACGCCGACGCCAAGAACTCCCCCCTGCCGTACCTGTCCCAGGACACCCCGATACGCACTGGCACCCACGTCGACTTCACTTCGCGGGTCATCATGGACCAGCGGTTCGGCTGGAACTTCCAGCCCACCGGTCAGGTCGTCGGCGCGGACTCCAAGCTCTCCCCGATCAAGGCCGGCAACAACCGCCCGACCACCCCGCCGGCCGTCGGCGGCAACGTCAAGCTGGCCAGCTTCAACGTACTGAGCTACTTCACCGACCTGGGCCAGGACGAGCCGAACTGCAAGGCCTATGTTGATCGTGACGGCAACCCGGTCTCGGCAAACTACTGCCTGGTCCGTGGCGCCTACACCCCGAAGGCCTTCGCCGACCAGCAGGCCAAGATTGTCACCGCGATCAACGGTCTGGGGGCCGATGTCGTCTCCCTCGAGGAGGTCGAGAACTCCGCTCAGATCACCTGGCATCCGGGACAGTCCCGCGACGCCTCCCTGGCCGATCTTGTTGCCGCCCTCAACAAGGCCGCCGGTGAGAAGGTATGGGCCTACGTGCCCAGCCCGACCGTCGTTCCGGCGAACGAGGACGTCATCCGCTCGGCCTTCATCTACAAGATCGGCAGGGTCTCCCCAGCGGGTGCATCGCAGATCTTGACCGACCCGGCCTTCGCCAATGCCCGTCAGCCGCTGGCCCAGCGCTTCCAGCCGGAGGGTTCCAGGCGAACCTTCGTGGCGGTCGTCAACCACTTCAAGTCCAAGGGCTCGGGTGAGGACGACGGCACCGGCCAGGGCAAGTCGAACCCCAGCCGCGTCTCCCAGGCCAAGGCTCTGACAGGATGGGTGAACACGACCTTCAAGGATGACCCGGTCTTCATGCTCGGTGACTTCAACGCCTACGCCATGGAAGATCCGATTCGCGCCATCAAGGACGCCGGATTCAGCGAGGTCGTCGAGGAACACGATCCGAGTGCTGCCAGCTACCAGTACTCCGGCCGTGTTGGTTCGCTCGACCACATCTTCACCAATGCCAAGGCCCATGAGCTGGTCTCCGGTGCCGGTATCTGGGACATCAATGGCTCCGAGTCGGTGGCCATGCAGTACTCGCGTCGTAACTACAACGTGACTGACTTCTACACCACCAGCCAGTTCGGCGCCTCGGACCATTCCCCGGCACTGGTCGGCTTCTCGATGCAGGCTCCGTCCCCGACTCCGTCGATGACGCCGACAACTGTCCCGACGACTCCGTCGGTCACCACCCCGTCCCTGACTCCGTCGATGACGCCGACAACTGCCCCGGTGACGACTGTCTCGACGACGACTCCGTCGGTCACCGCGCCAGCATCGGCCACTGCCCCCAGTACGACGGTCGCTCCGGCCCGCGAGTATGTGCCGGGACCCCGCCCCGGTCTGCCTCACACCGGAGTCTGACAAACCCTCGCAGCACCCGCCCGGTCACCACGACAGGGCGGGTGCTCGCTGTCAGCGTCACCACACTGGTGTACGTAGGTGACACAATGGAAACGACAATCCGCGATTTCAGGAGTGACACGTCAATGACCGTGAACCTGGGTATGCCCACCCCTCCCGTTCCGACCCTGGCGCCGCGTCGCAAGACGCACCAGATCAAGGTGGGAGATGTGCTGGTCGGTGGGGATGCACCCATTTCGGTGCAGTCCATGACGACAACCAAGACTCATGACATCGGTGCCACCCTGCAGCAGATCGCCGCCCTGACCGCGGCCGGCTGCGACATCGTCCGCGTCGCCTGCCCGACCGACAAGGACGCCGAGGCGCTGCCGATCATCGCCAAGCAATCCCAGATCCCGGTGATCGCCGACATCCACTTCCAGCCCAAGTACGTCTTCCAAGCGATCGAGGCCGGCTGCGGTGCGGTGCGCGTCAACCCGGGCAACATTCGCAAGTTCGACGACCAGATCGAGGCGATCTGCAAGTCTGCCACCGAGCACGGCACCAGCATCCGCATCGGCGTCAATGCTGGCTCCCTCGACAAGCGTCTGCTCGACAAGTACGGCGCCCCGACTGCCGAGGCCATGGTGGAATCGGCATTGTGGGAGGCGAGCCTCTTCGAGCAGTACGGGTTCCGTGACTTCAAGATCTCGGTCAAGCACCACGACCCCGTTGTCATGATCCGCGCCTATGAACAGCTCGCCGAGAAGTGCGACTACCCGCTGCACCTGGGCGTCACCGAGGCCGGACCCGCCTTCCAGGGCACCATCAAGTCCGCGGTCGCCTTCGGGCACCTGCTCGCCGAGGGCATCGGTGACACCATCCGCGTCTCGCTGTCGGCCGACCCGGTCGAGGAGGTCAAGGTCGGCATCAAGATCCTGGAGTCCCTCAACCTGCGCCCCCGCGGCCTGGAAATCGTCTCCTGCCCCTCCTGCGGACGCTGCCAGGTCGACGTCCTGTCCCTGGCCAACGACGTCACTGACGCTCTCGAGGGAATTGACGCCCCGCTGCGCGTGGCCGTCATGGGATGTGTCGTCAACGGTCTGGGCGAGGGTCGTGAGGCCGATCTCGGTGTTGCTGCCGGCAATGGCAAGGGCAAGATCTTCAAGCACGGCGAGGTCATCCGTACCGTCCCCGAGAGCGAGATCGTCCAGACCCTCGTCGACGAGGCGAACCGGATGGCCGAGACCATGAACGAGACCGGGGAACCGGAAGTCGCGGTCTCCTGACGTGTTCACCAGGATCAGGGTCCTCGACGACACCGACGTTGGTCAGGTCACTGAATTCCTGCAGCAGGACCCGGTGGGAAATCTCTTCCTCTTGTCGCGCATCCAGGCCAACGGCTTGGATCGCGGCAGACTCGGGTGCCCTGTCGTCGGTGTGGTGCATTCCCGAGAATTGCAGGGGGTACTCCATCTGGGCGCCAACGTCGTACCGGTGGCCTCGGACGAGTCAACGATCGAGGAGCTGTCCTCCAGAGTTGGTCCGTGGCGGACGTCCTCGTCCATGATGGGCCGTTCCGGTCCGGTGATGGCTCTGCAACGCATCCTGTCGCAGCGCTACCCGCGCGCCTGGGGGAGACCCCGCGAGGTCCGTGCCAGCCAGCCGTTGTTGGAGTTGCAGGAACCGTCCCGCGTCGCTCCAGATCCCCGTGTCACGGCTGCGACAATGGGTCATTTCCAGGCCTATTTCCAGGCTGCGGTGGCGATGTACACCGAGGAGGTCGGCGTCAGCCCGATCGAAAGCTCCGGCGGGTACATGCGACACATGCGCGCTCTCGTCCAGAAGGGACACTGCTTTGTCATTGTCGATGACGACGGAACCGTGCGATGGAAGTCAGACATCGGCGTCAGCTGGCGGTCGCACTGCCAGATTCAGGGAGTCTGGCTGGATCCGGCGTGGCGGGGCAAGGGCCTTGCGGATGCTGCCATGACTGCCGTAGCACACCTGTGTCAGCGACGCTACGAGTCGGTGTCCCTCTACGTCAATGACTTCAACATCCGAGCCCTGGCGATGTACGACACCGTCGGTTTCCGTCAGGTGGGAGAAATGGCCACCGTGCTCTACTGACGGCCCGCTGTGACCGGGGCATAAAAGCGGATGAACAGGGTCGGCGCTCATGTCGGTGACCTTGCCCCGCGTCGCAGACACCAAGTGAACGCTCTCAACCGCGGGGCCTTCGACACTGTCGTTGGAGATCGGTGTGTGACGATGCCATCGGTGGTGAGTAACCCGGGGCGCATGGTCGCCTACCAAGGACGTACATGGGTGCTTCAGCCGGGCGATTTCCGCTGTCGGGACTTTTGTTCACCTGAACCCATCGATCCCCCGTTTCGCTCAGAGACGCGCTGTCACGCGTGCCGCTGAGCCCGAGACGGAGAAATGGATCCTTCCAATAGGTATGCACGCTCACGGTTCCAGTGGTGCCCCAGATCTTGAATTGTCGACAGTGATGTGTTTTCCGGAGACCGTCGGCTCTGATTCCATGGAACTCCACGGTGCTCCAACAGACCAATCGGAGGTGCCCCCTGCCCGTGGAGTGATCGGCAGCCACATGGTGAGCGGTGTACGGCAGGGGGCGGGATAGGGAGGAAACAGGACTGCCTCAGGCGACCCGGCGCCGCATCCCCCCGAGCAGCCCGCGCGGCGCGAGGACCCAGCACAGGAGAAACACCGCCGTCGCGACGAGGACGATCGTCCCGCCGGCCGGAAGGTCGATCGACCACGACAGGTACAGGCCTACCAGGGCGCTGAGGCCGCCGATCACCGGCGCCAGGACCATCATTCGACCCAACCGATCGGTGAACAGGCGGGCGGTGGCGGCCGGGGTCACCAACAGGGCCAGGACGAGGACGTTGCCGATGACCTGCACAGAGATGACGACGGTCATCGTCACCAGCACGTAGAGCAGCAGGTCGAGGGCGAAGACCGGAAGGTTGGATGCTCGCGCAGTCTCGCGGTCTAGGCCGACGGTCACCAGCTCCTTGTGGACGGCGCGTTCCAGGAGCAGCACGATGGCCCCGGCCACGCACACGACGACGATGTCGTCGTTAGTGATACCCGTAATGGATCCGAAGAGGAACTGTTGCAGGGAACCCGAGTACCCAGGAGCTCTGGAGATGATGACGATTCCCAACGCGAAGGCTCCCGCAAAGAGGATTCCGATGACGGAGTCCTCCTTGAGGCGTCGGTTTTGGGAGACGATGGCCACCAGGACGGCAGTGACGAGACCGGCCACAGCACCACCGACGAGCAGCGACCCCTGGAGTAGGAAGGCCACCGCTAAACCGGGGAAGACCGAGTGGGCCACCGCGTCGCCGATGAAGGCCATGCCTCTCAGCACGACATGGGAACCGATGACGCCGGCAACCATCGAGCAGACCACGGCAACGAGCAAGGCCTTCGGCAGGAAGACCAGCAGGGGATTGGTGAGATCAGTGAAGAACTCCCATGGAGTGAGCATTGATGGTTCCTTGTCAGACAGGGGTGTGGACGGGTTCAGCAGCCCCGACCATGGTCAGCAGCGGGGAGTTCGCGGTGACCCCGAAGGCCTTCATCCACATCGTCGGATCACGCAGTTCCTCCGGGGTGGAGTCGGCGACGACGGTGCGGTTGATGAGGCACACCCGGTCAGCGGTGGCCATGGCCTGGGCGAGGTCGTGGGTCGTCATGACCAGTGTGGTGCCGTCGGCCGCCAAGCGGCAGAACAGCTCGGTGAGCATCTCCTGAGTCGGCATGTCGACCCCGGTGAACGGCTCGTCCAGAAGCAGCACGGAGGGACGTGTGGCCAGGGCTCGGGCAATGAGAACACGCTGACGCTGACCGCCGGAGAGTTCTCCCACGGTGCGATCTGCCAAGTCCGCCATGTCGGCGATCCGCAGGGCGTCGCGCACCGCGATGTGGTCATCCTTGCCAGGACGACGTAGCCACCCGATGTGGCGGGTTCGTCCGCTCATGACGACGTCGGCGACGCTGATGGGGAAGTCCCAGGCGAATTCGTGACGCTGGGGGACGTAACCGATGTGACGCCATCCCTTGCCGGGAGCGGACCCAGCGACCTCAACACTGCCCTTGGCTGGTTTCACCAAGCCGAGCATGCTGCGCAGAATGGTCGTCTTGCCGGCGCCGTTGGGGCCCAGGAGTGCCAGCAGGTCACCCCTGCTGGCTGACAGGTTGACGTCGTGGAGCACGCGGACGCCGCCCAGGTTGACGGCCATGTCAGTGATCTTGATGGATCCGAGGTCACTCATGCGAACTCGTTCCACTGTCGGAGATCTTGGCCGATGTTGCGTCGGTGCCCTCGTCCTTCCACACCTCGTCATGCATCTTCCTGGACTTCGAGCGTCCCACCAGAGCAGCGATGATGAGGGCGATGATGACGACTCCGGCGATGATCGCGATGATCATTCCCCACGGGGTGTCATGGTCGGAATCATCAGTGGAGTTGGTGGCAGCTGTTGGCGTGGAGGCCTTCGCAGAGGCCGAGGCAGCGGCGGAGCTGCTTGTTGAGGCCATGCCGGACGCCGAGGAATCCGATGCCGCGGAAGCCTGGGAGGACGCCGAGGCAGAGGCACCCATGGTTCGAGCCTCGTCGGCCGAACCCTTGTCACCGACGACGAACCTCAGCTTGGTCGAGTAGGAGTGCTTGGCGCCCTTGGCGTCGGTGCCGCGGACATCGACGGAGATGGTCTGCGCTCCCGGATCGGAGAACACCCAGTTGGCGTGCACATGGGTGTTGGTCTCCATGTGCACCAACTGCTCTCCGGACTTGGTGGAGTCATACAGCGGTGTCGGGGCGTCGAAACCGTTCTCGATGAACATGTGGGCCTGACCTGGGCCCTCGTGCCCGGTGAAGACGAGTTCGGCGCCACGAGGGAAGTTCTTGACGATCTCCGGGGCCTGGGTGTTCCAACCGAGCCACACGATCTTCTGGTCCTGGGTCTGCGGAATGACATATGCCTTCTTGCCACGCATGTCGCCGAGGAAGGAGTAGGCCTCGTCGTTCGGCACGTCGATACGGGACGCATCGACCACGCGTAGCACGGCGTCATCGGTGTTGCGCCACACCGGCGGGTTGGCGGTGTCGTCGCGGGCCATGAGGGTGAACTTGCCGTCAACGATGCGAGGGCCGACATCGACGTGTCCTCGCCTGATCTCGGCGGGTTCCTTGGCCACCTTCTCGTTGTCTGTCACCGTCTGCTTGAGGGCAGGATCTGGTGGCGGGGTAGGGGAGGCATGGGCTGGCTGCGAGAGTGCGAAACCAGTACTGAGCGCGATGAACATGGCAGACAGGGATGCCAACCGACGGTGTTTCGTAATCATGGATTCCTCCGCAGGAGCCTCATCCCAGGCACTTGGCCAGGGAGTCGGCGTCGAATTTCATGAGGTCGATGTAGTTCGTGACTCGGTCGTCGAAGGTGTCGCCGTAAATGGGGCACACCTGGACACCGTTCTCGGCGGCAATGGCCGCGAGCACTGAGGAGCCACGCAGCACATTGGGTTCCAGGAACACGGCCGGCACCTTGAGGTCGGCGATGGTCTGGTTGAGTTTGCGTCGTTGTGCCATGGACGGCTCGACACCGGGATTGGCGGTCACGAATCCGGCCACGTGCATGCCGTGGGCCTGGGCGAGGTAGCCGTAGGCGTCGTGGCTCGTGATGAGCTGACGCCGCCCCTTGGGAATGCTGGCGATCTTGCGATCGACGTAGTGCGAGGTCTCTTCCAGCCTCGCCAGGTATGTCTTGGCGTTCTCTCGGTAGGGCTGGGCGCCGTCGGGGTCGGCCTTGATGAGAGCGTCACGGATGACCTGCACGTAGGCTTTGGTGTTCTTGATGCTCATCCACAGATGGGGGTCGATCTCACCATGAACGTGCGCGCCGAGAACGGCCTGGGGCAGCTGGTGGATGGAGTCGCCAGGGTGGCCCAGGAATCGGAACGCCGGAGTCGGTGGGATTTCGGTGAGTGCCTTCGGGGGCACCCACACCACCGACTTGTCGGGGCTGAGACGCTTCTGGGTGCGGACGCCACCGCCAGTTGGATCGGACAGGATGATCATCTTGCCCTCGTCGATGTCGGCGGAGAGGTCCGCGTGGCCCTTGTCGACGACCGTCCGATTGGCGAGTTCGGGGATCGTGCGTGGATCAGCTCCGACGGCAATCGTCAGGGTCTGGGTGCCGATGGGGGTGTCTCCCTTGGCCGTGGACAGGGTGGCCGCGAAGGTCGCCTTGTAGATACCAGGCTTGCTGAACGCCCACGACATGTGGGTGTGGGCGTCAGCGGGAAGCTCGACGTCATCACGCTCGTCGACGCCGTCAGTCGTCGAGTAGTAGATCTGCGGACGACCAAAGGTGCCGGTGATGTAGGCGGTGAGATCGCCAGGACCGTCGACGGATTTCAATTGGAGATGGACCGAGGACGAACGGTCGGCCCCTTGAGCAGTGCCCTTGCCGATGACCCGCAGGCCCAGCCAGACGGTGTCCAGGTTGGCATTCTCGACGAGCGGGATGACCTCAGCGCCATACTTCTGTGCCTCCTCAGCCAGAGAGACGTTGATCGATCCGGCAGGCAGGGAGGCGTCGATGGTCTTGATGACCGAATGGGGCTCGAGCATGAGGTAGTTCGACAGGGCGACCTTCGAGTACACGACGGTCCGGACATCACGCAGCGACGGCTCGTAGGTGTGGGGGTCGGCGCCGGAGGGCACCATCGAGGTGACGGTGGCACGATCACCGGCGACGTTGCGCGTCAGGTCAGCGAGGATGGGCGTGGTCGTCACCACGGAAAGCTTGTCGTTCTGGGAAGCGGGCGCGTGGCCGCACCCAGCCAGAAGGCTGAGTGCGGCCACGACGCACACCAGGCGTTTTCTCACCCGCGTCGTCTCCTCGCCACGAGGAGAGCGCCGGTCAGACCGATAACCGCGAGGGCTCCGGCCACCAGACCCTGGTTGGTCTGGGAGGCGATACCGGAATCGCCGAAGGTGCCGTTCTCACCGGAGCGTGGCAGCCCGTTGAGATCGCAGGGCTTGCCATCGGGGGTGCGGCCCACGATGGTGTAAGCCGGCTCGGTGTTCTGGTCGGCGCCGGTGGAGGCCGACACCTTGCCGATGGAGGCGGCGACCGACTTGGCATCGATACCCACTGCGAAGTGGAGGGTCCCGGTGGCGCTGACCTTCTTGCCGGCCTTGGTGGTGGCCGTCTGGGTGACGGTCACGGCGTAGTGGCCGGGGGCGGTGAACACCCAGTTCGGGTGAGCATGGGTGTTGGCCGGGACGGTGTAGCTGGTGGGTCCGCCGACGTTGTCGAAGACCCGCTGGCCCACTCCACCACCGAAGGTGCCGGACATGAACACTGCCATCTTGCCGGGGCCGCTGACCTTGTCCAGGTGCATCTGGACCGGGCCGGTGGTGCCGCTGACGATTGACTCGTGCATGGTGTTGACGCCGAGCCACGGCACGCCGGGAACCTGGGTCGCACCGATGAGCCACACCTTGCTGCCGCCCTTGGCGATGAACTCCATGCCGGCCGGAGCCGTGGTGTTGGCCTTGTCACCGACAGCCATCACGATGCTCGACGGCACAACCCACTTCGCCGGGGCGGAGCGGTCGTCCTTGAGAGCGGAGATGAGCTTGCCGGACTGCAGCTGGACGCCCCAGTCGAAGTGACCCTCGGTGGCGATGGACGCAGGATGGGTGGCAGACTGAGCCGTCTTCTTCACGGCAGCGGCAGCCTTGGTGGGGATCTTCACCGGACGGCAGATCTCCTTCCGGGCGGAGGAGCCGCTGGTGGTAGTTCCCTCGGTCGATCCGTTCGGGTCGGAGTTTCCGCCAACCTCGTTGGTCGGCGTGTTGCCGACAACACCGAGATCATCGAAGGGCTTGTCGGAACCGCCCTTGGTGCTGTTCTTGCCGGGAACCGGGGTGCCGCCCTTGCCGCCGTCACTGGTGGGGCAGGTGTTGGCGGCGGCGATGGCCTTGGAACCGACCACCCAGGTGTAGGTGTGGGTTCCGGTGCTGACGGTCTTGCCATTGCGAACAGCGGTGGCGTCGACCGTCATCTCGTAGCGGCCCGGCTTGGTGAACACCCAGTTGGCGTGCACATGCGAGGGCTCCTTGACGGTGATGGTGCCTGGCAGAGTGGTGGAGCCGCCGTCGAGCAGGGTCTTGGTGCCCGCGAACGAGTTTTGCGTGAACAGATGCACCTTGCCCGGGCCCTTGACGTTGCGGACGTTGATCTTCACCTCGCTGAAGCCATTGCGCTTGACGTCGAAGGTCTCCCATCCCGGCCACAGCAGATCCTGGTTCTGTGTGATGGGCAACAGGTAGCCCTTGGGGGCGCCTGGGTATCCGCTCGGGATGGTGATCAGGGCAGAGTCCTTGACGGCCAACAGGACATTCTTCGGGGTGTGAAGCACACCTTCGCCGGTCACGTCCTCCTTGACCTGCAGGTCGAGACCGTTCTTGGCAGCCGAGCCGACGCGGAAGACGTCGGAGTGGCCGTGGTCAAGAACGAGCTTCTGGTGGCAGGGCTTCTTGCCATTGCTCGGCTTGGAAGCTGGCTTGCGGGCCGGCTTCCGAGTCGGGGTGGCCGGGGAGTTCGGAGTCACCGACGTCTTCGGGGCGACCGAGGGCTTGGAGGCCGGGGGTGGCGTCACTGACGGCGTGGGAGTCGGTTTGCCCCACGGGGCGGGCAGCTCGGTCTTGTCGCCGACGACCCAGGTGTAGGTGTGCGGCTTGCTCCGGAACGCCTTGCCATCCTTCTCGGCCACGGCCTGGACGGTCATGGTGTACACGCCCGGCCTGCTGAACACCCAGTTGGCGTGCTCGTGGGTCGGCTGCTTGACGGTGATGGTGCCCGGCAGGGTGGTGGAGTCACCGTCGAGCAGGGAACGCACGTCACCGAGGGTGCCCTGGGAGAACAGATTGACAGTTCCGGGGCCCTTGACGTCGTTGACGTTGATCTTCACAGTGGTGAAGCCGTTGCGTTTGACGTCGAAGGTTTCCCAGCCCGGCCACAGCAGCCCGGACTTCTGGGTCAGCGGCAGCACGTAGCCCTTGGGGGCACCGGGCAGTCCGGAGGGGATGTCGGTCAGCGCGGAGTCCCGCACCTTGAGCAGCACGTTCTCCGGTTCGCGGAGCACACCCTCACCGGTGACGTCCTCCTTGAGCTTGAGGTCGATACCGCCGTCAGCTGAGGATCCGACTCGGAAGGCATCCAGGTGTCCGCGATCGAGCACGACGTTGTTGCTATCGGTGTGGGAGTTGTCGGGAACTGGATCAGGTTTCGGGGCGGGGTCGGCCGGCCTTCCCCGGTCGGGGGCCGGCGTGCCGTTCAGCACCTCTCCCTTGCCCTGGCAGGCGTTGGCCACCGCGGCGTCACCGACGGCGTACTGCATCGTGAACGGGACGTAGCGATGCTGTTTCCGGCCGTTGGCGTCGGGCTTGCCGTGCACGGTGTAGTAGCCGCTGATCCGGTAGAACCCCGGCTTGGAGAACCACATCTCCATGGGGGTCTTCTCGGCCTTGTTGACGCGCATCACGGTGCGCAGGCTCGACTCGCTGGACGACAGGACGGTCCGGGTCTGGCCATCGGTGGTGTCGACGACGGACACCTGGCCACCCTGCGGCCCTTCGATCGGGTCCCACGTGATGTCGGCCTCGTGGAGGTTCACAAAATCGGTGCCGGTGGTGTCGAGCACCTGGTTCGGCTGGCCGTTCTGCGCGGAGGTGGGGATGCGATGGAACTGCGATCCAGCGGTGAAGGAGCTGTTGAACTCGTCGGTCCCGGCCTGCGGGGCAGCTGCCTTCAGGGAGTCGGGCACGTTGATGACGCCAGCCTCCCCTCCGATCTGCTTGCCGGAGTCGCCCGAGATGACGCTCATCTTCGGGCGAGCGGGCTTCTGCGGGTCATCGGACTTCCAACTGGCCTGCCAGTCTGCCTTCAGGGTGACGGGGCCACTGGCATGGTGCAGGCACCCTGCCGTGTTCACGGTGGGGTTGAAGGCCAGCGGATCGTCGGATCGGGTGTCCTGGCCCTTGGCGATGGGGAACTGCTCGGCCGGGGTGGTGATCTCGTGGGCAGGCTGCGTGGAGCCCTTGTCGAGGCCCACCTGCTCGTCGGAACCGACCAACCACGAGACGACGGTGGGGTCGGACTCGATGGTCTTCCCGTCGCGAGTCTCCACGGCTGCCTGCCACGTGAGGTTGTAGCGGCCAGGTTGGGAGAAGGTCCAACTGGTGTGGGTGTGGCTGCCGGGGTGCACGACCTGCCGACGGTGATCGGTGCTAGTCGAGGAGAACAGGTGTGAGACGCCGAGGGGATTGACGGTGAAGGCGTTGAACTCGCCGGGGCCGTCGACGTCGACCAGGTTCAGGTGCAGCGTCTCAGGTTTGATGCGATCCATGAGTTCGTCGGGGAAGCTGTGACCGGCGCCAAATGCGGCTGCCACCGGGGCCCACTTGTCGCTCTCCCTCTGCGGGGCGGTCCACACGATGTCGCCGGGCTCACCGAGGAAACTGAATCGGGGGTCGTCGGGAACCTTGAGGCGAGACGTCTCCTGGCCGTTCGCGTCGGCGTCCGGCCCGAGGCGGATGTAGACGTCCTTGGCCTCCTTGAGCTCACTCTCGTTCCACAGGATCTTGATGGTTGGTCTGCCGCTCGCCTGGTCCCACTCCACGTGGGCGACGTCGGCGTGGCCATTGTGCAGGAGCTCGCGATCCGGTGCTGACGCGTTCGCCAGTGACGGGTTGACCGTCAGGAACGTCAGCAGGATGGCGAGGAGCGATGCTAACCGTTTCACGGTGGCCTCCATTGTCTTCTTGTGATTCACGGCTGACTATATAATGGGAACAATTCTCAGGTCAATGGGGAGGGGTAGGTGCTTCGCTGTGGTGATGGGTCGGGGTCTGACGATGCGAATCGGCCCCACGGGGTGCGCCGGATGGCGCTTGCAGCGGATTGGTCAGAGTCGATCCACACGTCGGGTGCGACCTCCTGAGAGTCCGGCTACAGGTAGACAGTGCGTTGGCGAAATCGGGCACCGTCCTCCTTGCCGCTAGGATTCAACGTGGTCGTGGCCGGTCACGTCGAAGGGCGGCGGAGGGTCGAGCGCGGCCGGGAAGGTACACGTCGTGTTGACGCGCATGTCACAGCTCTTCGTCCGAACCCTGCGAGAGGATCCGGCCGACGCCGAGGTCCCCAGCCATCGTTGGCTGGTGCGGGCCGGGTACATCCGTCGGGTTGCTCCCGGCATCTACTCATGGCTGCCACTGGGTCTCCGGGTGATGCGCAAGATCGAGGCCATCTGCCGCGAGGAGATGGCTGGAATTGGAGCTCAGGAGGTGTGCTTCCCCGCACTCCTCGCCTCCGATCCTTACAAGGAGACTGGCCGCTGGGTTGAGTATGGCGACAACCTCTTCCGTCTCAAGGATCGCAAGGGGGTGGAGATGTTGCTGGGCCCGACCCACGAGGAGATGTTCACCCTCATGGTCAAGGACCTGTATTCCTCGTACAAGGACCTGCCACTGTGTCTCTACCAGATCCAGAACAAGTACCGAGACGAGGCTCGTCCGCGCGCTGGCATCCTGCGTGGCCGCGAGTTCGTCATGATGGACGCTTACTCCTTCGACGTCGCCCCGGCGGGTCTCGACGAGGCCTACCAGGCCCAGCGCGACGCCTACATTCGCATCTTCAACCGTCTCGGTCTCGACTATGCCATCGTCAAGGCGATGTCCGGTCCGATGGGTGGTTCCCGCTCCGAGGAGTTCCTGGCTATTGCCGCCAATGGTGAGGACACCTTCGTGCGTTCTCCCGGTGGCTATGCAGCCAATGTCGAGGCGGTTCGGATGACTGCCCCGGACCCGCTGCCGATCGAGGGGCTGCCGGATGCGGAGGTCGTCGACACTCCCGAGGTTCCCACCATCGAGTCCCTGGTTCGGATGGCCAACGAGGTGCGTCCTCGCGAGGATCGTCCTTGGACCGGGGCTGACACCCTCAAGAACGTCGTCTTCATGGTGACCCATCCTGACGGCAAGCGTGAGCCGCTGGCCATCGGTCTGCCAGGGGATCGCGAGGTCGACGAGAAGCGGCTCGAGGCCGCCCTCGAGCCGGCCGTGGCTGAGCCCTTCACGGAAGAGGACTTCGCTGCCAATCCACAGTTGGTCAAGGGGTACATCGGCCCGGGATCCCTGGGCGAGGAGAACTCCTCGAAGGTGCGCTATCTCGTCGATCCCCGTGTCGTCACCGGCACGTCCTGGATCACCGGCGCCGACCAGACGGATCGTCACGTCTTCAACATGGTGGCAGGACGAGACTTCACCCCCGACGGAGTCATCGACGTCGCCGAGATCCGCGAGGGCGATCCCGCTCCCGACGGTAGCGGTGAGCTGCACCTGTCCCGCGGTATCGAGATCGGCCATATCTTCCAGCTCGGCAAGAAGTACGCCGACGCCCTTGGTCTCAAGGTGCTCGACCAGAATGGCAAGCTCGTGACCGTCACCATGGGTTCCTATGGTCTGGGTGTTTCGCGCGCGGTGGCCGCCATCGCCGAGAGCACCTGTGACGACAAGGGGCTGGCCTGGCCTCGCGAGGTCGCTCCCTTTGACGTCCAGGTGCTCGCCACCGGCAAGGGCTCGGAGATCCTCGAGGAGGCGACCAGGATTGCCAGTGAGTTGGCCGAGGCCGGACTCGATGTGCTCCTGGACGACCGTAAGGCGTCCCCGGGCGTGAAATTCGCCGACAGTGAGATCCTCGGTATGCCGACCTCGGTGGTCGTCGGTCGGGGGCTCAAGGACGGGCTCGTTGAAGTTCGCGATCGTGCCACGGGTGAGAATCGTGAGGTCAGTGTGGCCGAGGCCGTATCCGCCGTCCTTGAGGAAGTGCGCGGCTGAGCGCTGATCCGGAGGTGATCGTTTAACCAGCCGACATCCGCACGTGGCTGTATCGTCGTCAACTGTTCTCGAAATCTGGCGCGGAAATGACCCAACAAAAGCCTGACAATGGTGTTCGTAAGTCAGGCTGAAAGACCCCTCGACCTTGCGAAAGGTGAACGATGCCGGAGAACGAAGACGAGTTGACCAGAAATGACGACAAGGCGGCCAGAAATACGCTGGGACGGCGGACGTTTCTTGGTGGTATGACCCTGGTCGCCGCTGCGGCGGTGACTGGCACCACCCCAGCGTTGGCCCATGCCTCGAAGCGTCTCCATTCCACGTCCGGCACCACCCTTGAACAGGTGGGTCTGCGGGATCCGGGCAGCGGCTACCGCAGGATCAAGGCACAGCGCGGTTACCCGCTCGTTGTGCGCGAGGAACTTGCCAGGGGCAAGAGCGGGCGTGACGACCGACGCCACGGCTTGGCGTCGGTCGTTCAGCTCACTGACCTGCACGTGACCGATGTGCAGTCGCCGATGCGGGTCGAGTTCCTGCACCTGCTAGCTGGCCCGGCCTTTCGCCCGCACGAGGCCTTGGGTCCACTTGCCACGGCCTCCCTGGTGCGTCGCGTCAATTCCCTCCGGGGCGGTCCGGCCACCGGACGGGCTTTCGACGCTCTCGTCAGCACGGGTGACAACACCGACAACCATGAGCACGTCGAACTCGACTGGTACCTCACCTTGTTGGCCGGGGGCACGATCGTCCCGAATACTGGTGCCCGTGATCGCTGGGAGAGTGTGCAAACCTTCGGGGATCCGCTGTTTTACAATCCTGAAGCGCATCACGGCGACATGTACAAACGTGCCGGCTTTCCCCAGGTGGACGGCTACTTCCGTCGCGTCATGGCCCCGGTGTCGTCCGCGGGTGTGAAGATCCCGTGGTACGCGGTGTTCGGAAACCACGACGACTCAGTCCAAGGCACGCTGCCTGCTGATTGGGAGTTTCTGAAGGCGATGTACACCAGCGATCGAAAGATCACCGGTTTCGCCAGTGACAGGGACGCCAAGGCGTACGTTCAGGCTGCCCAAGGCGGCGGACCGATCGCGCTGTCCAATGATGCCGTCTCGCTGACTCGGCGGGTCACCGCGGATGAGCGGCGCGTGCCCTTCACTCCTTTTGAGTTCATCAAGGCTCACTTGCGTGAGGATGTTGATGGTGCAGGTCCGCATGGTCACGGTTTCAGCGAAAATGACCTCAACGCGGTACGCGGTTATTACACCTTCCCGATCGCAGAAGGCGTGACCGGTATCAGCCTGGACTCCACCAACCGGGCCGGCTACACCAATGGTTCCATCGACGACCGTCAGTGGAAGTGGTTGAAGTCCGTGCTGCGCGCCGGTAGCAGTGTGTACTACGACGATCTGGGTGTGCGGCATCATCACGACGCCAGCGACACCATGTTCGTCCTTTTCAGCCACCATGACTCGAAGACGATGAACAACCCCGTCCTCCCCGGTGACGGCACCGGTATTCGTCATCTCGGCCCTGAACTGGTGTCCCTGCTCTCGCACTACCCGAATGTGGTCGCGTGGGTCAACGGCCATGTGCATGCCAACAACATCACCGCTCACCGGCACGCTCTCGACGCCCGCCGTAGCTGGTGGGAGATCAACACGGCGTCGCACGTCGACTTTCCCCAGATGGCCCGTGTCATCGAGCTTGCCGACAATCACGACGGTACCGTGAGCATCTTCACGACCTTGATCGAGTCCAATGCTCCTTATCAGGCCGACTACGACACCACAGACCCGGATGGTCTGGCCAGTCTGTACCGAGAGTTCGGGGCAAACGACATCCATACGATGGCACGTAGGCTTGGTACATCGGTCGATCACAACACGGAGTTGCTACTGGCGCATCCGTGGGCCTGAGGCACCTCCAGACCGAGAACGTGTCGGGCCCCGCCTTTTCAGGAGGTGGGGCCCCTAATTGTTGGTGTCATACGGAAGGTTGACACGTGACGTCGTGGGTCTTTGCTGGTCTTGTCCTCGCCGCCTTCATGGCAGGGTGGGTCAACGCCGTCGTGGGTGGGGGCGGACTCATCATGCTGCCGTCCTTGTTGGTTGGCTTGCCGACCGAGACGCCGGTGGCGACGATCGTCGGGACGAATAAGACAGCCCAGGTCGTCGGGAACCTCACCGCTGGAGTGGGGTACTTGCGCAAGCAGCGACCGGACTGGCGGATGTTTCTCTCAGCGGCCGGCATGGCCGTCATCGGCGCGGTGATCGGGGCTCGGATCGTCACTTACATGTCCCGAGCGGTCTACACGCCCATCCTGCTCATCGTCCTCGTGGTCATAGGGATTTACACCTGGAGACGACCAGCCCTGGGCGTGAGCTCGCACGGAGAGGGCGGGAAACACCCCCTTCTGGTTCCGATCATCGGCCTCTTCCTGGGGTGTTACGACGGGGCCATCGGACCGGGGGTCGGGACCTTCTGGGTACTCACCTATGTCGCCGTGGGCGGCTATTCCTTCCTCAAGGCCTCCGGGATGGCCAAGATCTGCAACACGGTGACGAACCTCGTCACGATCACGACGCTGGCCATTCACGGTCACGTCTGGTGGCACGTCGCCTGGCCGCTCGTCATCGCCAACGTCGTTGGTGGGTTCATCGGCGCTCGGACCGCCATGAAACATGGCAATGGTTTCGTCCGGACGATGTTCCTCATCATCACCAGCGTGCTGGCAGTACGGATGCTGGTTCAGCTGATCTGGGGAGTCTAAGTCGTGTTGCCGCCGGGGCGCGGCTTCCTGCTCACACCCAGCCGGGCCAGATCGTCACCCCAGTGCCCAGATGGGCAAGGACCTCAGTCTGGCTGGCCATAGCGGCGACGGCGTGCGGACGTGCTGGCGCCGGGCTCGCGGCTGTCACCCGGCCCCAGCCAGACAGCACGTTGTCTTCCAAGTCGGACCACAGTGAACGGGTCGCTGCCGCATTGGCAGGAGGTGTCGACATGGGGTAGCCAGGCAGATCAGGGGTCGGGGTGGCAGAGGCCTCGCGGATTCCCCGACGGACCTCGGCGCGCTGGGCGATGACCTGGTCGCGTCGCCGCCATCCCCAGGCGCGAAGCGGGTCTCCCTCGGCAAGGCGACCGATACCCCATTCCAGGCCTGCCACGAGGGCATTGAGATGGGTCAGGAGCGCCTGCTGGGCATTGACGAGAGGTTCCTGTCCGACGGAGACCGGGACAACCTTGGGCGTGGGACGTGGAGCGGGGGCGTCGGGGTCGAAAGCTGAGCAGAACACCGAGAGACTGGCCCACACCAGGGATTCCGAGGGGTCACCTGCGGCTCGGCAATTCGACAGATATTGGGTAGCGGCAGCCTTTTCGTGACGCTGCAGCAAGGCAACTGGCGATCCCTGTCCGGCGGTCAACGGTGAAGGTGAGACCGAGGGGGATGGAGAGCCTGTGTTTCCGGAGAAGGGGTCAGTCTGGCTCAGCACCTGACAATGCCGATGATGGGCAGCGGCGACGCGCTGGTACATCACCTTCCGGCTGCCACCGACGGTACTCGCGGCTTTCGTCGCCAACTGCGCCAGAAGGGCTTCCTGGGACACGGCATCGCGACGTTGTGGGGTTGCGCTGGCAATGGTTGAGCGCACCGGGATCGTCCTCTTGCCGGACTCATGATCGCAACCTGCCAGCCCGACGGCGACGAGACTGGCTCCACTGGCAAGAAGGGTTCTCCGAGCGATCATGTGCTCACCCTATCCATACTGAAGCTATACCTCCGACCTGACACCAGGGATCACCCAGGTGGGGAGGCGATGACATCCAGGTGACAGGACTGAGCGGCTAGACTCGGTGCGGACAATTTGCAACGACAACAGGATGAGACACAGATGAATGCAGAGAGGCTCACCAGCCTGCTGGAACCGGTCGTGTCCCAGCTCGGGCTCGAACTCGATCGCGTCGAGGCCGTGCCTGCCGGACGACGTCGCCTGGTACGAGTGACGGTCGACGGGGATGGCCCTGACGGCCACGGACCCAGCCTTGACGAGATCTCCGAGGCCACTGCCGAGATTTCCCGCTGCCTCGATGATGCCGATGCCATGGGGGAGTCGCCGTACACCCTCGAGGTGTCTTCGCGTGGTGTCTCCACTCCGTTGACCCAGCCACGTCACTACCGACGCAACGTCGGACGCTTGGTGCGGTTCGCCCTCAACCCAGCCGAGGGGCAGAAATCCGGGGAGACCTTCGATGGCCGCATCATCGCGGCCACGGAGGAGAAGGTCACCCTCGAGGTCGAGGCAGAGAACTCGAAGCCTCACAAGCCCGTGTGCACCACCCGCGAGGTCCAGCTGGCTGACGTGGCGAAGGCCATCGTGCAGGTGGAGCTCAATCGTCGCGACGCACAGGCGTCGGAGGAGGAGAACTGAGATGGACATCGACCTGTCGACCCTGCGCATGATCGAGCAGGACAAGGACATCCCGCTCGATTACCTGCTGACGACCTTGGAGGATGCTCTCCTCAATGCCTACGACAAGACGGATGCTCCTGCGAAGGGTGCCAAGGTCCAGCTCGACCGCAAGACCGGGAACGTCGCCGTCATGATCCCGGAGAAGGACGAGGAGGGGGAGATCGTCGGCTGGTACGACGGCACCCCCGATGACTTCGGGCGCGTGGCTGCCTCGACGGCTCGCCAGGTGATCTTCCAGCGTCTGCGCGAGGCCGAGGACGAGCAGAAGTACGGCCATTTTGCGGCGGTCGAGGGTGACGTCATCACTGGCGTGGTCCAGCAGTCCTACCGCGACACCCGCACGGTTCGCGTCGATCTGGGCGCCCTCGAGGGCATCATGCCCCCGGCTGAGCAGGTTCCCGGTGAGGACTACTCGCATGGCCGTCGTATTCGTGTCTACGTCGTGGCAGTGCGGAAGGAGGCCCGCGGCCCGCAGGTGATCGTCTCACGCACCCACCCGAACCTGGTGCGCAAGCTCTTCGCCATGGAGGTACCGGAGATCGAACAGGGTGTCGTCGAGATCAAGGCCCTGGCTCGTGAGGCCGGTCACCGCTCCAAGATCGCCGTCGTTTCCCACAATCCCGACGTCTCGGCCAAGGGCGCCTGCATCGGACCGATGGGTCAGCGAGTGCGCGCCGTCATGCATGAGTTGGGCGAGGAGAAGATCGACATCATCGACTGGTCGGAGGATCCCGGCGAGTTCGTGGGTGCGGCTCTCTCGCCTGCCAAGGTGGCGTCGGTGACGGTCATCGATCCCAAGGCCAAGGCTGCCAGGGCCGTTGTCCCGGACTACCAGCTCTCCCTGGCCATTGGACGTGAGGGCCAGAACGCCCGTCTGGCAGCTCGTCTCACCGGGTGGCGTATTGACATCCGTCCTGACAACCAGGTCTGAGACCGCTTGAGGTAGCCGACGACGTCCGACCTTCCCCGCGAAGGTCGGGCGTCGTGCCTTTGTCCCTCCCTCTGGCCTAGGGTTGTCGGGTGATCAGACGACCCCAACGCACCTGCGTCGGATGCCGACGCGTCGACGATCCAGCCCACATGAGGCGTTATGTGCTGATTGACGGGGTCGTCGTGGCAGACCTGACTGGCAGTGCAGCTGGAAGGGGAGCTCACGTCCATCTTGACGATGAGTGCTGGAAGCGCGCCGTGGCCGGGGGATTCGCGCGATCCTTTCGTCAGCGGGTGACCGTCGACCAGATTGGTGGGTGCAAGTGACCAACGCGGTGAATTGGGCTCAACAGGACAGTTTCGGTAAAGTTGTTCCTGCATGTCCGCCGGGAGGTCCGGCGGCCTCACCGAATCGTGTCCCTGGACGGTCGGTCATTCTGGCTCGAAGGGACTGAATAGGAAGTGGGCACAAGCTCATGAACACTCGATGAGTTCGCACCAATGAGGATTCACAACAACTAGGCCCAGGTCCACCGCGGCCGGGCCCGAAGGAGAGTAGTGGCCAAGGTCCGCGTCTATGAGCTCGCGAAGGAGCTCGGACTGTCAAGCAAGCAGCTTCTGGGGAAGCTCAACGACATGGGCGAGTTCGTCCGTTCGGCTTCCTCAACCATTGAGGCACCAGTTGTGCGGCGACTGCGTGACCAGATCGGTTCGGCTGAACCGACTGGCGACGCCAAGCCCGCGAAGCCTGCGGCTCGCAAGTCGCAGGCAGCATCCAAGGGAAAGTCCAAGGAGACCCCGTCGGCCAAGCCGATTCCCGGTCCCAAGCCGGGCCCCGCGCCGAAGCCGGCGCCTGGTCCCCGTCCCGGTTCCAGCGGAGGCCCGAAGCCTGGGCGCAGCTCTGCAGCTCGCACCAGTGCGACTCCGCGTCCGGGTCTCATGAAGTCTTCCGGTGGCTCCAAGAAGCAGGAGACCCCGGCACCGAAGAGCGACGCCAAGCCGGCTCCCAAGCCTGGTCAGAACGCCGCCAAGCCCCATGCACCGACCCCCGGCCCCAAGCCTGGTGGGTCGGCCAAGCCTGCCACCCCGAAGCCGGGTGCCCGTCCGGGCCCGCGCCCGGGGGGATCCGGCGGGCTGCCGTCGGGTGCTCGCCCCGGTCCGCGTCCGGGTGCTGGTCGTCGTACCGGAACCCCGCGTCCCGGGAACAACCCGTTCGCCTCCAGCCAGGGAATGGGCCAGTCCCGTCATCGCCCTGAGGGCGGGCGGCGCTCCGGTGGAGCTCCTCGTTCAGGTCAGGGCGAGCGTATGCCGCGTCCGGGCGGCAGCCAGGGATCGCGTGGCGGTTCCGGTATGCCTCGTCCGAACCCGGCCATGATGCCGAAGCACCAGTCCTCCCAGATTGGTCAGGCAAGTACTGGTCGTGGTGGACGCGGCGGTGGCCGTGGTCGCGGTGGATCCCGTGGTGGCGGTTTCGGCGGTGGCTTCGGCGGAGGACCTCGCGGTCCCGTCGGCGGTGGTCGCGGTGGTCGCGGTGGTCGCGGCACCCAGGGTGCCTTTGGCCGTGGTGGTTCCCGTCGTGGTCGCAAGTCCCGCAAGCAGCGCAGGCAAGAGTTCGACGAGATGCAGGCGCCGCTGGTCGGCGGTGTGCGCGTCCGCAAGGGCAATGGTGAGACCATCCGACTGCGTCGTGGTGCCTCGCTGACCGATCTCGCCGAGAAGGTCAATGCCGAGCCGGCGCAGCTCGTGCAGGTGCTGTTCAACCTTGGCGAGATGGTGACTGCCACCCAGTCGGTGTCCGACGACACCCTGGAGATCCTGGGCGGCGAGCTCAACTATGACATTCAGGTCGTGTCCCCGGAGGACGAGGATCGCGAGCTGCTGGAGTCCTTCGACCTTGAGTTCGGCGAGAACGAGGGCGATGAGGAGGATCTCGTCGCACGTCCACCGGTCGTCACCGTGATGGGCCACGTCGACCACGGCAAGACGAAGCTGCTGGACGCCCTGCGTCACACTCATGTGGTGGAGGGCGAGGCCGGTGGCATCACCCAGGCCATCGGTGCTTACCAGGTCGAGACCGAGGTCGACGACGTCGAGCGCGCCATCACCTTCATCGACACGCCGGGTCACGAGGCCTTCACGGCCATGCGTGCTCGTGGCGCCAAGTCCACCGACATCGCGGTGCTGGTTGTTGCTGCTGATGACGGCGTCATGCCGCAGACCGTTGAGGCGTTGAACCACGCCAAGGCTGCCGATGTGCCGATCGTCGTGGCCGTCAACAAGATCGACAAGCCGGAATCCGATCCGGACAAGGTGCGCGGACAGCTCACCGAGTACGGCTTGGTTCCTGAGGAGTACGGCGGTGACACGATGTTCGTCAACGTCTCCGCTCGTACCCACGAGGGTCTTGACGACCTCCTCGAGGCCATCGTCCTGACCGCTGACGCGGCGCTGGACCTGCGTGCCAACCCGGACATGGCTGCTCAGGGTGTTGCCATCGAGGCCCACCTTGACAAGGGTCGTGGCCCGGTGGCCACCGCCCTCATCCAGCGCGGAACCCTGCACATCGGTGATTCCATCGTTGCTGGGTCTGCCTACGGACGTGTGCGCGCCATGATCAACGATCAGGGCGAGAGCGTCGACGAGGCTGCGCCGGCCGCCCCGGTGCAGGTGCTCGGCCTCACCTCGGTGCCGGGCGCCGGCGACAACTTCCTGGTCGTCGACGATGACCGGATGGCTCGCCAGATCGCCGAGAAGCGTGAGGCTCGGATGCGTGCTGCCCAGCAGGCCAAGTCGTCGCGTCGCAAGACCCTCGACCAGCTGTTCGAGCAGCTCGAGAAGGGCGAGACCGAGGAGCTGCTGCTCATCCTCAAGGGTGACGGCGCCGGCTCGGTCGAGGCCTTGGAGGATGCCCTGGCCAAGATCGACGTGGGCGACGAGGTTGACCTGCGCGTCATCGACCGTGGTGTCGGTGCCATCACCGAGACCAACGTCTCGCTGGCTGCCGCCTCCAACGCCGTCATCGTGGGCTTCAACGTTCGCCCGACCGCTCATGCCCAGCGCATGGCCGACGAGGAGAACGTCGACATTCGGTACTACTCGGTCATCTACGACGCCATCGACGAGATCGAGGCCGCCTTGCGAGGCATGCTCAAGCCGATCTACGAGGAGAAGGCAATGGGCACCGCGGAGATCCGCCAGATCTTCCGCTCCTCGAAGGTTGGAACGATCGCGGGCTGCATGATCACCGACGGCACCATCCGTCGTCATGCCAAGGCCCGTCTCGTCCGCGACGGCGTGGTGATCCAGGAGACCGAGATCAACACGCTGCAGCGCGAGAAGGATGCCGTCACCGAGGTGCGTGAGGGTTACGAGTGTGGTCTGACCCTGACCAACTACTCCGACATCCGCGTCGGCGACGAGGTCCAGTGCTACGAGATGGTGGAGAAGCCTCGCGACTGAGCTTGGTCACTGTCCTGAACGGGGCGTCCACGTGGAAGCGTGGTCGCCCCGTTCGTGTGTTCCCGACTACTTGACCCATCGTCACCCGAATGATAAAATCCCCCTGCTCGGTCGGCAAAGAGGCTGGCCTTGCCCCCTTGCGTATTCTTTTGGATGGATGGTTGATGAATGTACAAAAGAGCCGAATTGTAGTTTTGTTGATATCTGCGGTGTCTATCCTTGGCTTGTTCTTTGCCCTACCGGGATTTGCAGACACCGCCAGGGCGACTCCTATGACAACGTGGAAGAACTTGTCTGTCAAGGGAGGATCGGCGACAGCATCAGGAAAAACCCGAGGATACAAGCGAGCCGTCATGTCATCGGATGGCGTCTGGCATTCGAAGGCTCAATGCATCTTCAGTGTCTCAGGGCACAAGAAGTCCGACAGGGGCGGTTACGGAAAGGTCGACGCATCCGTTCTTTATTACAAATGCCAGCCCATGCCGGGTGCGAACTGTATTCCAAAAGTTTTGAGAACGAGCGCATCAGGAACCACTGGTCGTTTGGTTAGTGGAAAATCGAAGGTATACACTGCGGGTGCTAAGATTCATGTTGGTCGCAATGAAAGAGGTGGCTGGCGGCGCTCGTCCAAGCTGTGCGTAGATCTTGTGCTTCGACATGACTCATGCAGTTCTGAGCTGAATTGGTGAATATGAGTGCAGTTGGCCTTGACGATGTGGTGGTCCGGTATCGCTCTGGCTGGCAACTCGGTCCGGTGTCGGTTTCCTTTCCTGTCGGAGTGAGTGCCCTCATAGGTCCCAATGGCGCAGGTAAGACGACCATGCTCGGGATACTTACTGGAACCACCACACCGAAATGCGGGACATTGCGTCGAAATGGCAGATTGATAGCGCGGCGCGGTGAGTATTCACGATATCGGTCGCATGTGGGTTATGTTCCGCAGGAATGCTCGTGGTCGCCGTCGTGGGCCGTCGAGGACTTTCTTGCATTCTGCGCACGTATGTATCGAGTATCCTCAGCTGATATTGAGCGGCGCTGTCAAGCCGTCATGTCCGAACTGAACATTGATCAATTTGCCCGCCAGTCCATCGGCACCCTGTCGGGTGGCCAGAGGCGTCGGGTCTTCCTCGCGGCGGCTCTGGTCCACGACCCCGAGATACTTATCCTTGACGAGCCCACCGTGGGCCTGGACCCAGGGGAGCGCATCTCATTTCGCCGTCACGTGGTCGAGCAAGCAGCTTCACGGGTCGTCGTCCTGTCCACTCATCTCATGGATGACGTCGCCCTGTCCGCAGACCGGGTGCATCTGGTCGATGCGGGGCGCATAACCTGGAGCGGTACGTTGCCCGAATTGATGGCCGCAGCAGGGGAGTCCGATTCACAGGACCATTTGACAGTGGCTGAGCGGGGCTATCTGTACCTGATGCAGGGTCGCGCAGAGTCCGGGCTCTCCGAGGAGGACCGATGAAAACCTGCTGTCGGCAGGCCGTCTGGTCCGGGCTGGGGCTTGCCGTGCTGTGGATCGCCACGAGCGTCGGACTGCTGCAGATGTATCACCATGCGTGGAAGTTCTTCGCCTTGACCACGGGGAGTTTCTCGGTGGACACGGTCATCCTGTCTCCGCTGTGCTGCGCAGCTGGGGCAGCCTACGGTGCCCGTCTTCGCCGCACCGGGGTTACGACTACGTCCCGAGCCTGGCCGCGCAGTGCCACCTCCGCCATCGTCACCATCTGGGTCGTGGGTGTCGGAGTCGTTCTGCTCCTGTCGGCAGGTGTGACGGTAGCTGTCCTGGCGTGGCTGGCCGCCGGTGACGCCGATCCGCGACTCGTGATGGGTCCGGTCCTCACAGCCATGGCCGCTACGGCGTTTTTGGCCCTTGGGGCCGTCCTTGGAGTGGTGGCTGGTTCCTATCTGCTCGCCGCAGTCGCTGCCATTGGAGTCTACTGTGTGACGTCGACCATTCCTGGGGCTGCGGATCTGCTCATTGGGTGGTCCGGTCCGGCGGCCATCGACGGCGCCCCCTCGCACCTCACCTGGCAGGCCATCGTGTTGTGGGCCGGACTCGATTGTGCCGTCATCGTCGTCTCGTTGCTGCTCGTGACCGTGGTCACGACGCCCGGTGGTGGGCATTGGTGGCGGTGGCTCGGTGCGGCGATTCTGGTGGCAGTGATTGCCGTTGGCGCTACAGCGACGATTCAGTTGGAGGATGTGTGGGAATCCACGGGTGATTGGCGGTGCCGTGAGGCCGGTAGGCACGGATCAATGGCATGCGTCTCCGGTGACATGTCCTGGCGGCTGGAGGAGTATGCGACGGCGATGGGTCGTGTGGATGACCTCCTGATGGCCAGCGGGGTCCAGAGACGCATTGTCTACGCCCCCGAGGGAGGGCCTGGCCGGTCCGGGTACCTGCCGGTGTGGACGCAGGTGTCGACCTCGTCCACGGCGAGCGAATGGGCTACGGATCTCACCGGGCCCCTGCTGGTCGACAATCTGTTGGGAGTCGAGGATTCCAGCTCCTCACAGTGTGACGGGGCGCTCGAGAACTTTGACGACGCGCTGGTGTCGGTCATGGACGGTCAACCCCTCGCTCCGGACTCGTTGCGATCCATGGTGTCACGGGTAAGGGCTTGCCAATGATGCGTCGGCTGCCCTCCTTTGGATGGTTCCTGCGCAGTCGCGGTCTGGTGGCCGTGGTGGTCTACCTGGCAGTGGGAGTGGTCTGTGCCCATCAGCTTGGTGGCGACCTCGTCAACGTTCCGTTTGCCGGCAGCAGGTCAGTTGATGTGGGGCTGGGGTCCTCGAGCCTGAGTGGCATCCTCGCCTCCGTGTTGTTCTCCTCCCCGGACCCGCAACGAGAACAGGCCTTCCCCGACCGCCCCATTCGCGCCATGAGGGTGGTGTGGGCCGTCATCGTTCTGGTGTGGCCAGTGGCATGGGTCGTGCTGTTCAATTGTGACCAGCCCGATTCTCAGTGGTGGGTGCTGTGGTTCGCGCGCAACCAGGCCCTGCTGGTGGGACTGGCGATGGTCGCTAGCGTTGTGCTGTCGGTGGCCTGGGCGTGGCTGCCGGGAACCATCTTCGTCCTGTCGTGCTGGGTCATCGGCACGAAGGATTCCGCGGCGACTCCCTACTGGTGGGCGCTGCTGAACCAGAGCCCTCTCGCCCCCCTGAGCCTGGCCGTTTCGGCCGCGTTGGTCGTCGTCGGGATGGTGCTGCAGTGGCGTACCCCCGGACCCCCGCGTTGACACTGGTTGCCGCGTGCGTCGGTGGGGACGGTGTGCAAAAATGGTTGATCCGCTCAGGACACCGATGGCGAGGAGAGATCATGAACACACCGAATCCGCGTGTCGCCAAGTTAGCCGATCAGATCCGAGTCGTGGTGGCCGAGACCCTTGAGCGCCGTGTCAAGGATCCCCGCCTGGGCTTCGTGACGATCACCGATGTGCGTCTGACCGGGGACTCCCGTGACGCCACTTTGTTCTGGACCGCGATGGGTACCGACAAGGAGATCGCCGGCACGGCTGCCGCTCTCGAGTCGGCCAAGGGCATGCTGCGCTCCACCGTCGGCAAGAGGCTCAAGTTGCGCTACGCCCCGACCCTGACCTTCGTGCGTGATGCCACTCCTGAGACCGCCAAGTCGATCGAGGACGCCCTGGCACGAGCTGCCGCTTCTGATGCCGAGATCGCTCGACGCTCCCAAGGTGCCATGCCTGCCGGTGAGGCTGACCCCTACCGTCACCGCGACGAGGACGAGGCCGAGTGACGACCGTGCTTTCGGCGCGTCTTGAGGTTGGCCGATGAAGGGAAATCCTGACGTTCCCTCTGGCGTCCTCGTCGTTGACAAACCCGCCGGCGTCACCTCGCACCAGGTCGTCGGACGGGTGCGTCGACTCATGGGCACCCGCAAGGTCGGGCATGCCGGAACCCTGGACCCCATGGCCACCGGGGTTCTCGTTGTCGGCGTCAATCGCGCCACCCGACTCCTCGGCCATCTGTCCCTGCAGGACAAGGACTACACCGCCACGATGAAGCTGGGGGTGAGTACCGTCACCGACGACGCCGAGGGGGATTCCACCGGCGCCATCGATGCATCCGGGATCGACGACGAGGCCATCATCGCCGCGATGGCACGCCAAACCGGTGAGATCCAGCAGGTTCCCACCGCCGTCAGCGCAATCAAGATCAACGGTCAGCGCGCTTACGCCAAGGTGCGTGCCGGGGAAGACGTCGTCCTGAAACCGCGTGCGGTGACCGTCTCCCGATTCGAGGCCACTGAGATACGACGCCATGGGGAGGTGATCGACGTCGACGTCGAGGTCACCTGTTCTTCCGGCACCTATGTGAGGGCCCTGGCCCGTGACGTGGGTGCCGATCTTGGAGTGGGGGGTCACCTCACTGCGTTGCGGCGAACCCGGATCGGACCTTTCGACCTCACCGCGGCTTGCCCTGACATCTTTGCCGATGATGCGGTCGCCCCGACCCCGATGACGATGGCTGAGGCTGCCGGGCTGAGCTTCCCCGTCGTCGAGGTCACCGATGACCAGGAAGCTGCCATTCGGGTCGGACGACGTCTGGACCTGACCGTCCCCGCTGACGTGACCGCGATGGTCGCCCGAACCGGAGAGATGTTGGCCCTTTATCGGCCAGATGGCGAGAAAAAGGAACGGAGTCGCGCAATCTGTGTGCTGGTTTGACCACAGTACAGTCACAGGTGCGTGTGAGCCTGTCAGGATGCGGTCAGACTGACACCATCATGTGGCGTGACATATCCCACATGGGTTTGAATTATTTGGTACTCATGCTGCTGAAGCAGGATATTACCAAGTATTCATTGAAATTAATTTAGTCACGGCGACAATTCCTTCTGGTTGCAGGTGTAAATATGACGTGATAGCTTCAAATAGCTATTTTGCGCTGGGGGAGACGTGATTTTTAGGCGGTTCACGGCACCGTGACGCGAGGTCGTGGTGCCCTCGTGATCCGCATGAGTTGTTTTCAACTACCCCCTTTTTGACTCCATCGCCCATGTGAAAGGTGCCGTACGACGTGGATTTGGTTCGAGCATCCCATCTGTACAAGGTTTTCGGTAAACACGAACGAGAAGTGATCGAAAGACTCAAAGCAGGGGAGTCTCGAGAAGATCTTGCCTCTCTCGGTACGGCGGCTGTCATCGATGTCAGCTTGGAGGTCGCCAAGGGAGAGACCTTCGTCGTCATGGGCCTCTCAGGGTCCGGAAAGTCCACCCTCATCCGGATGATCAACGGGTTGTGGGCGCCCTCCGAGGGCACCGTCGAGGTGGCCGGAAAAGTTGTCTCTGACATGAACGACTCCCAATTGCGGGAGCTTCGTCGCGACCATGTGTCGATGGTATTCCAGCATTTCGCCCTTCTTCCTCATCTGACTGTTCGCGAGAACGCGGCTTACGGGCTGAAGTTGCAGGGTAAGCTCAAGCCGAAGGACCGCCTCGAGAAGGCCGATGAGTGGCTGCGGACCGTGGGTCTCAACGGCTGGGGTGGCAAGTACCCCCGTCAGCTCTCAGGTGGTATGCAGCAGCGTGTCGGGTTGGCTCGTGCCCTCGCCGCGGAGACTGACATCCTTCTCATGGACGAGGCCTTCTCCGCTCTTGACCCGCTCATCCGTCGTGAGATGCAGGATCAGCTCCTCGAGCTGCAGGGCACCCTCAACAAGACGATCATCTTCATCACCCACGACCTCAACGAGGCCATGTACCTCGGCGATCACATCGCGGTCATGCGCAATGGTCGTGTTGCTCAGATCGGTACCTCTGACGAGATCCTCACCCAGCCGGCCGACGACTACGTCGCTGACTTCGTCCAGGATGTCGATCGCAGTCGGGTTCTGACGGCGTCGGCTGTCATGCGACCCACCGAGGCCGTCGTCTCCAGGTCGGCAGGTCCCCGCCGTGTCCAGCGCATCATGGATCAGCGTGATTGGGCTGGCGTCTTCGTCGTCGACGAGCACCGTCGTCTGCTCGGCATGGTTGGGGACCAGGAGGTCATCGAGGCTGTTCGCCGTGGCGACCGCAGCATCGCGGCAGTCGTCGAGACCAGCGGCATCCTCACTGTTCGCACTGACACCCCGCTGTCCGAGTTGTTCGCTCCGTCGAAGGATGCGCGAGTGCCTCTCGCCGTCGTCGACGAGGACTTCCACCTCATGGGCGTCATTTCCCGAGTCGCTCTGCTCGACTCCATGTCGAGGTCCCAGGACAAGGTGTCCGAAGGATCCGTGATGTCCCTGGAAGACACTGGGAAGTTGCCTGTCATCAAGGATGTCGGAGATCCCGTCGGTCTCCCGCCTGCTGACCAGACGACGACCGCGACGGTCGCATCCGCCCCGATCACCGAGAAGGAGGCCTGATCGAGATGAGCTTCAATTTCGCCAACCCCCGTATTCCGCTGGGAAGCTGGATCGAGACCTTCTTCGATTGGTTCCAGCACGCCTTTGACTGGCTCATCACCTTCACCAACGTCGTCATCGGCGGTATGTACGATGGGCTCAACCTCGTCCTGTCCAAGCCGCTGTACCTGGTCATGATGGTCGTCCTCGCCGCCATCGGCTGGGCCTGTGCCAACTGGAAGGTGGGCCTCTTCGCGCTCATCGGCTTCTACCTGGTCCGGGCCATGGATCAGTGGAACAACACCATGCAAACCTTGTCCCTGGTCGTGGTGGCCGTGATCCTGGCCCTCATCCTGGCGATTCCACTGGGGATCTGGGCTGCCAAGTCGAAGCGATTCTCGGCCATCATCAAGCCGATTCTCGACTTCATGCAGACGATGCCGTCGCTGGCGTACCTGGTCCCGGTCATCGTCCTCTTCGGTATCGGTCAGGTTCCTGGGGCCATCGCGACGATCATTTTTGCCCTGCCACCTGGCGTGCGGTTCACTGAATTGGGTATTCGTGGCGTCGACACCGAGACGGTCGAGGCCGGCGCAGCCTTCGGTGCCAGCCCGCGTCACATTCTATGGCGTATCCAGATGCCGTTGGCCATGCCGACGGTGATGGCCGGCGTCAACCAGGTCATCATGTTGGCTCTGTCCATGGTCGTGCTGTCGGGCATGGTCGGTGCCGGTGGTCTTGGCGGCGACGTCGTTGCGGCCCTGTCTCAGGTCGACATCGGTCTGGGTATGGAGGCTGGACTGGCAGTGGTGGTCGTGGCCGTTTACCTGGACCGCATCACCAACGGACTGGCCAATCGCACCCCGCTCGCCCGGGCACAGCGCGCCAACTGAGCGCAAAGGATAGCTGAACACAGCAGGGGCGACTGAGTCCCATGTAGAACATGAACGTACGTGAACACGAGGGAGTAACGATGAGCACAAGTATGGTTCGACGCAAGGCCATCGCCGCGGCCTCCACCCTGATGGTTGGGGCTTTGGCCCTGTCCGGATGCGGTGCCACCAACAGCGGAAACGGAGAGTCCGGCAGCTCCGACACGGGCTCCGACAACGTCAACACGAAGTGGGCCGACTGCACCCCGGGGGCCGGATCCAAGGACACCACGTCCATGAAGACTGATGATGACAACAAGATCACCATCGGTGCCTTCAACGGCTGGGATGAGTCCTTCGCCACCGCCGGAATCATCAAGAACGTCCTGGAGAAGGACGGTTACAAGGTGAAGATCAAAGGATTCGACGCCGGCCCGGGCTATGCCGGCCTCGTCGCCGGTGACATCGACCTCATCACTGACAGCTGGCTTCCCCTGACTCACGCCGACTACGTCAAGCGCTACGGCGACAAGATGGAGAACCTTGGCTGCTGGTATGACAACGCCAAACTCACCATCGCCGTCAACAAGGACTCCAAGGCGCGCACCATTGGCGACCTCAAGACCATGGGGGACGAGTACGACAACACCCTGTACGGCATTGAGGCGGGCGCCGGACTGACGAAGGCCACCAAGGATTCCGCCATTCCGAAGTACGGCTTGAAGAACATCAACTTCAAGATCTCGTCGACCCCGGCGATGCTGGCCCAGCTCAAGAAGTCCACCGACGCCGGCCAGGACATCGCGGTGACATTGTGGCGTCCGCACTGGGCCTACGGCGCGTTCCCGGTTCGCGACCTCAAGGATCCCAAGAAGGCCATGGGCGAGGCTGAGGTGCTCTACAGCTTCGGCAGGCCCGGGTTCGAGAAGGATCATCCCAAGGCCGCACAGCTGGTGCGCAACATGGTCTTCGACGACAACACCCTCTCGAGCCTCGAGAACACCATGTTCTCCGCGGAGAACTACGGAGGCAAGAACCAGGAGAAGGCCGTGGCGGAGTGGATCTCGCGCAACAAGGCGTGGGTCGACAAGCTCAAGTCCGGCGAACTCGCCGAGAGCTGATCGGCAGGACGGGCCGCCCAGGTGGGCGGCCCGGCTCGCGTCCTGACGCGGTGGGACGCCTGCCAATTCCGCGATGACGACGCCCAGTGATGATTTTCGGATTCGGGCCATGGGCGGTTGTCCCCATAGACTGCCGGGCGTGTCTGTTCCCGAGGAATCGTCAACCGTCGTCATCGGAAACTTCGATGGTGTGCACCGTGGCCACCAGGCCCTTGTCCAGCAGGCCAAGAGGCTTGACCCGGACGGTTACGTTGTCGTCGTCACCTTCTGGCCCCATCCGCTGACCGTCCTGGCCCCTGACCAGGCCCCGGCCCTGCTGTGCCCGCTGGAGCGACGCATTGACTGGTTGAAGGAGGCCGGTGCCAGCGAGGTGCGCGTGGTCAATTTCACTCCAGAGATCGCGAATTGGTCCCCGGCGGCCTTTGTCGAGCGAATGATCAGCCCTTTGCAACCCGAGCATGTCTTGGTGGGCCAGAACTTCCGCTTCGGACGTCACGCCGTGGGCACTCCGCAGGCCCTGTCGGAGATTGGCTGTGGCCGCTTTGAGGTTCATGCCATGGATCTCGTCGCCATTTCCGGTGTCACGGTGTCGTCGACCCGGGCTCGCGAGGTGGTGGCAGCCGGCGATGTCGCCGAGGCCGCCGAGTTGCTCGGACGCCCCTTCGAGGTCGGTGGGGTCGTCGTCATGGGGGACCAGCGCGGACGCGAGCTGGGATTCCCGACGGCGAACCTTGTTCTGCCCGAAGGTCGTGCTGTTCCTGCCGACGGTGTCTATGCCGGTTGGTTGGAGCCGAGCAGTGGTCCCGACGCTGGTCGCAGACTCCCCTCTGCAATTTCGGTTGGGACCAACCCGACCTTCGACGGGGTTGAGCGTCGAGTCGAGACCTACGTCATCGATCGCGATGATCTCGAGCTCTATGGAGTCGACGTCAAGGTCACCTTTGCCGAGCGACTGCGTGGGCAGATCAAGTTCGACGGTATCGAGCCGCTGATCTCGCAGATGACCGACGACGTCGACGCGGCCCGGAAGATCCTGGCCTGAGGCTGGCAATCACGTCCGGCAGTTCGGGGGCGGTACGGGTGTGAACGCCGTGGGAATACCCAGTAGGCCATGTTGCCGCTGACCATGTATCGAAAGGTCGTTCAGGCGTGGCCAGTTGCCGATCCCTGGTCGCGAGTCATCCCCGCGTCACCGCCGTCGTTGTTGCCGCTCTCGGTATCCTGTCCCTGTGCCTCGGTGGAGTTGTGACGGGCCACCTCGCCTCGTTCACTCCCCATGGCTGTCGGTGGGTACATCGTCATGACCATCGGTGCCGCGATCTTCGAGGAAGTGCTGTGCCGCGGAACCTTCGCCAGGTCGGATACGCCTTCTGCATGGGAATGCCCGGCTGCTGTCCGGCACATGCGAATTCGCACTCGACAGGGAAGAGCTGATACTCTCACCCAGTTGCCGTCAGATCGGCCGCGGCCTTGGAAGAGTCCCCTGCAGTAAGAGCGTCGGGGACGCCGCGCAGCGGACAGGAAGGAACCCACCGAGATGGATGCTGCCGAGAAGAAGAAGATCATCGAAGAGTACGCGACCCACCCCGGAGACACCGGTTCCCCGGACGTCCAGGTCGCCATCCTCACCAAGCGCATCGCCGAGCTCACTGATCACCTCAAGGCCCACAAGGGTGACCACCACTCTCGCCGTGGTCTGATGCTTATGGTCGGCCAGCGTCGTCGTCTTCTCAACTACATCGCGAAGAACGACATCGAGCACTACCGCGAGCTCATCGCTCGTCTCGGTCTGCGTCGCTGAGCGCCGCGGATCGCACGAATTGACGGGGTGTCCCTTCGGGGGTGCCCCGTTTTCATGTCCGGAGTCATGCGGTCATGCCGTGAAGCGGGTACCCACGTCCTGAACGCCTGGAAACCAGGATTCGTGGGATTGACCACAGATGACCTAAACTGAGAGCCACAATCAGAATTACTGTAACCGTCGACTGCCTCCCCATGACACATGGGTCCTCGGTAGTGGCCACCGGGGCACGGTCCCGGCGGCTTCGATCGAAGACCGGTGTGGTTCTACAAGAGGCGCCTTCTGGAGCGCCAGCGGGCGGCGGTCGGCCCTGCGAAAGGACATCCCTGTGGAGGGACCCGGACTCGAATTCACCGAGGCCATCATCGACAATGGAAAATTCGGCAAGCACGTCGTCCGCTTCGAGGCGGGACTGCTGGCTCAGCAGGCGGATGGATCCGCCGCCGTCTACCTCGATGGTGACACCATGCTGCTGTCGGCCACCACGGCTGCCAAGACTCCCCGCGATTCCATTGACTTCTTCCCGCTGACGGTTGACGTCGAGGAGCGCATGTACGCTGCCGGACGTATCCCAGGCTCTTTCTTCCGCCGTGAGGGACGCCCGTCTGAGGGCGCCATCCTCGCCTGCCGTCTCATCGACCGCCCGCTGCGCCCCTCCTTCGTCAAGGGTCTGCGCAATGAAGTCCAGGTCGTCGTGACCGTCATGGCCCTCAACCCGGCCGTTTACTACGACGTCGTCGCCATCAACGCCGCCTCGATGTCCACCCAGCTCGCTGGTCTGCCGTTCTCCGGCCCGATCGGTGGCGTCCGGATGGCTCTCATCGACGACCAGTGGGTGTGCTTCCCATCCGTCGAGCAGCGCAAGGAGTCGACCTTCGACATGGTCGTCGCCGGCCGAGTGCTCGCCGACGGTGACGTCGCCATCATGATGGTCGAGGCTGAGTCCACCCCGGCCACCTGGGACCTCGTCCGTGGCGGACGCACGGCTCCGACCGAGGAGGTCGTCGCCACCGGTCTGGAGGCCGCCAAGCCCTTCATCAAGGTGCTGTGCGACGCCCAGGTCGCCCTGGCCACCAAGCTGCCCAAGGAAACCTACGACTTCCCGGTCTTCAAGGACTACGAGGATGACGTCTACGCCGCCGTCGAGGAGAAGGCTGCCGACGAGCTCTCCCGCATCGAGCAGATCGCTGCCAAGCTGGAGCGTCAGGAGGCTGAGTCCGAGCTCAAGGCTCGTATCAAGGCTGAGCTCGCCGAGACCTTCCCGGAGCGTGAGGCTGAGATCTCTGGCGCCTTTAAGGCCGTCATGAAGAAGATCGTGCGTAAGCGCGTCCTCGATGAAGGTGTGCGTATCGACGGTCGCGGACCTCGCGATATCCGCGCCCTTTCAGCTGAGGTCGGCATCATTCCTCGCGTTCACGGATCCGCCCTCTTCCAGCGCGGCGAGACGCAGATCCTGGGTGTGTCGACTCTCAACATGCTCGACATGGAGCAGAAGCTCGACACCCTGTCCCCGGAGACCACGCGGCGCTATATGCACAACTACAACATGCCGCCGTACTCCACCGGTGAGACTGGCCGTGTTGGCTCCCCGAAGCGCCGTGAAATCGGTCACGGCAACCTCGCTGAGCGTGCCCTCATCCCAGTGCTGCCGACCCGCGAGGAGTTCCCCTACGCCATCCGTGAGGTTTCTGAGGCCATCGGCTCCAACGGTTCCACCTCGATGGGTTCGGTCTGCGCCTCGACCCTGGCCCTGCTCAATGCAGGTGTGCCGCTGCGTGCCTCGGTCGCTGGCATCGCGATGGGCCTCATGAGCGAGACCAACGAGGACGGCGAGACCAAGTACCTTGCGCTGACCGACATCCTGGGAGCCGAGGACGCCCTCGGCGACATGGACTTCAAGGTCGCTGGTACCAGTGAGTTCGTGACCGCCCTGCAGCTCGATACCAAACTCGACGGAATCCCTGCCGATGTGCTGGCGGGTGCCCTCAAGCAGGCCAAGGAGGCTCGTACCACGATCCTCGAGGTCATGAATGACGCCATCGACTCTCCCGATGAGATGGCTCCTACTGCTCCGCGCATCATTACCGTGCACATCCCGGTAGACAAGATTGGTGAGGTCATTGGCCCCAAGGGCAAGATGATCAACCAGATCCAAGACGACACCGGCGCCAATATCTCTATTGAGGATGACGGCACGATCTTTATCGGAGCCGACAACGGCGATTCCGCTGAGGCTGCTCGTACGATGATCAATGCGATCGCTAACCCGCAGATGCCTGAGGTGGGGGAGCGTTACCTAGGCACCGTCGTTAAGACGACGAGTTTTGGTGCCTTCGTCTCCCTGCTGCCTGGCAAGGACGGCCTGCTGCACATCTCCAAGATGCGTGACCTCAACGAGGGCAAGCGCGTCGAGGCCGTCGAGGACGTGCTGTCGGTCGGTCAGAAGATCGAGGTTGAGATCGCTGAGGTCGACGACCGGGGCAAGTTCTCCCTGGTCCTGGCCTCCCACGAGGAGGACGACGACACCGAGGAGTGAGTCATCAATCCTGGAGTCGTTGATCCTGTGAGGGACTGACATCAACGGGATGTCCTGGCACTTTCGCCAGGGCATCCCGTTCGTTGTGCGCGGATGGACCATTCCTCGGGAACGTCAGAGCATCTGGGTAGTCTGGACGCGGCGCCGGGCAGGTGCCGTCGTCAGGAAGGAAGGTCCAGATGATCAAGGTTGCCGTATTCGGAGCCAAGGGACGTATGGGAGCTTCGGTGTGCCAGGCCGTCGAGGAAGCCGAGGACACCGAGCTCGTGGCCGCCATCGACAGTGGCGATGATCGTTCAGCCGCTGAGGGAGCCGATGTCGTCGTCGATTTCACCACCCCCGACGCCGTCATGGACAACCTCGCCTGGGCCATCGACCACGAGATCAACACCGTCGTCGGCACCACGGGTTTTGACGAAGACCGCTACCAGACCTTGCGCGACCAGCTCGCCGACCATCCCAACACCGGCTGCCTGGTCGCCCCGAATTTCTCCATTGGCGCCGTGCTCATGATGCACTTCGCCGAGGAGGCTGCGAAGTTCTACGAGTCGGTCGAGGTCATCGAGCTGCACCATCCCAACAAGGTCGATGCCCCCTCAGGCACCGCCCGCACGACCGCTGGCAAGATCGCGGCTGCCCGGCAGAAGGTCGGCATGGGAGAGGTCCCGGATGCCACCCAGAGCCAGCTCGACGGGGCTCGCGGAGCCGTCGTTGACGGGGTCCACGTCCACGGTGTCCGCCTGCGCGGCCTCGTCGCCCACCAGGAAGTGCTCTTCGGAGCCGAGGGGGAGACCCTCACCATCCGCCATGACTCGATGGACCGCGTCTCCTTCATGTCGGGCGTTCTCACCGGCGTGCGCGGTGTCCTTGACCGTCCGGGTCTGACCATCGGCATCGAAGGGTTGCTCGGACTTGAATGAGCGTCCTGATTTCTCGATGACGCCGTCTGAGCCGACTCAGGTGCTGCCGCCCAGGCCTCAGATTGATACCGGGGCGGTGGTGACGGTCGGACGTGATCGTCGTCACCACCGCCTCATCAAGTGGCTCGTCATCATCGTCGTCATCGCCTTGGTCGCGGTTGCGGCAGTGATCACCGATCAGACCTTCCGGGCGAGAAGTGAGAAGGCCATCGCGGCCAATATTGCGAAGTCATTCGGGGCCGACGAGTCAAGCGTCGGTGTCGCGATCCGCAATCGCCCCTTCCTCGGGGTCTTGCTGACCGACGAGCTCCAGGGACTTGACGCGACCATACCGACGGCGACCGTCGCTCGAGACGAGACGACGGTGACCTTCCATGACGTGAACATCCACGCCAATGGGATCCGTCATGCCCGTGAGGAATCCCGGACGGTCGCCGAGACGATGTCTGCAACTGGCCGGGTCGACTGGCCCGAGCTGTCTCGGCTGGCAGGCGGCAAGATTACGTACAACGATGACGCCGGTGAGAACGGCAAGGTGACCATTGTGCGCGACATGTCGGTTCTGGGAGCTCGAGTGGGTGTCAGTATCTCAGCCGTTCCTGGCGTCGAGACCACATCGCGGCGGGTGACGTTGACGAGCCCATCGGCGAGCTTGGACGGTATTCCGATTCCGGACATCCTGCTCAACTCCGTTCTGGAAGGCATCACAGATCGATTCACCCTCCCCGATCTGGGTAATCTGCATTACGAATCCCTCAAGGCGACGCCGAAGGGATTGGAGTTTTCCCTTGTCGGGACCGAGGTGAAATTGTCCGACCTCACCGGAAAGTGATCAGCTTGGCGCGAATGATGAGGTGAGGCTAGGCCAAGAAGTCGTATGCTGATGAGCGGCCCCTTGGCCGCTCATCAGATGTCGTCAGTTCCGTGGAGGTCCCTTTCATGAATGTTGCCGAACAGCTCGTCCAACAGCTCCTCGATGCGGGGGTGCGACGGATCTACGGCATCGTCGGTGACTCCCTGAACCCCGTCGTTGATGCAGTTCGCAGGACCGGCGGTTCTGTCAAGGGCGGTATCGACTGGGTCCACGTTCGTCATGAGGAGGCTGCGGCCTTCGCCGCTGCTGCCGAGGCAACTCTGACCGGCGAGCTGGCTGTCTGCGCAGGCTCCTGTGGTCCGGGCAACCTGCATCTCATCAATGGTCTGTTCGACGCATACCGCTCCCAGGTCCCGGTTCTGGCCATCGCCTCCCACATCCCCAGCGTCCAGATTGGCATGAGCTACTTCCAGGAGACCCACCCGGATCGCCTCTTCGTGGAATGCTCTGACTACTGCGAGCTGGTCTCGACCCCTGAGCAGGCACCTCGCGTCGTCAACTCGGCCATTCGCCATGCTGTCGCGGGCAGCACCGTCTCGGTCGTGACCCTCCCGGGCGACATCACCGACAAGAAGGCTGCCGCTCCGTCGCCGGTCTTCGTCCCGAGCCGTCGTCCCTCCACCGAGCCGAACCCGGAGGACGTCCGTCAGCTCGTTAAGCTTCTCAATGACGTCAAGAAGGTTGCCATTTTCGCCGGTGCCGGCGTCGAGGGTGCCCATGACGAGGTCTTGGCCCTGGCCGACAAGCTTAAGGCCCCGATCGGTCACTCCCTGCGCGGCAAGGACTTCATCCAGTACGACAACCCCTTCGACGTCGGCATGACCGGTCTGCTGGGTTACGGTGCCGCAGCCGAGGGCATGAATGATGCCGACGTACTGATCCTGTTGGGAACCGATTTCCCCTACAACCAGTTCCTGCCTGGCACCCTCACGGTTCAGGTTGAGAATCGCCCGGAGAAGTTGGGTCGTCGTACCGACGTCTCCTTCCCGATCCACGCCGACGTCAAGGCCCTGTGCAACGCTGTCACCCCGCTGCTCAAGCAGCATGATGACAAGTTCCTCAAGGCCACCATCAAGCGTCACGCCAAGATCATGAAGGCTCCGGTCGGCTCGTACACCCGCAATGTCGAGCACATGAAGCCGATCCACCCTGAGTACGTCGCTCACCTGCTCAACGAGCTGGCCGACCGCGACGCGATCTTCACTGCTGACACCGGCATGTGCAATGTGTGGACCGCTCGTTACATCGATCCGCTGGGTACCCGTCGTCTCATCGGATCCTTCCTGCACGGATCGATGGCCAATGCCTTGCCGCATGCCATCGGTGCCCAGGCATCTCACCCTGGCCGACAGGTCATTTCGGTGTCCGGCGACGGCGGCCTCTCGATGCTCCTTGGCGAGCTCGTCACGGCCCGTATGCTCAACTTGCCGATCAAGGTGGTTGTCTTCAACAACTCCACCCTCGGCATGGTCAAGCTGGAGATGCTGGTCAATGGGTTGCCTGATTTCGGGACTGACGTCCATGACGTGAACTATGCCGGGGTTGCCAAGGCGATCGGGTATCACTCCGAGCGGGTTGATGATCCGCGCAATATTCGTCGTGCTCTTCGTGATGCCCTCGACTTCGACGGACCGGCCCTCGTCGAGGTGCTCACTGATCCCAACGCCCTGTCCCTGCCTCCTGAGATCAAGGGTGAGCAGATGATTGGGTTCGCCACCGCCATGAGCAAGATCGTGCTCAACCGTGGTGCCGGTGAGGCCGTCTCGATGGCCACCTCGAACATGCGTAACATCCCAAGATTCTGAGAGATCACGTTTTGGGGTCCGTCCGACGAGGACGGGCCCCACAGGCATTTTCGGACCAGGATCACGGGACCGAGGTTGGATGGCGTCAATGCAGGCAATGAACAGCGGTGGTGCTGCCGCATGAGGATCCTTCTTGTGGTCGACGCCCTCCAACCAGGAAATGGGACGACGGCCTCGACCCTTCGTTTTTCCCACGCATTGCGTGACCAGGGTCACGAGGTGCGTTTACTCAGCGTCGGGTCGACCCCGGTGCCCAGCACTCGCGGGATTCCCGTGGTCAGTGTGCCCGTCCTCTACCTGCCGCTCATCACCCACCTGGCTGACCTTCAGAACGTCGATCTTGCGCGCCCAGTCAGGGCCATTGTCTCCTCAGCGGTAGCCGAGGCTGACCTCGTGCATGTCGTCATGCCGTCGCCATTGGGGGCTTGTGCCAAACACGTGGCGCAGCATGCCGGTGTTCCCGTCACCTCGGGTTTCCACATCCAGCCTGAGAACATCACCTACAACGTGCACCTGGCCAACGCTCGATGTCTTGCCGACCGCATTTATCGCATGTTGTGGCGGGCGTTCTACCACGATGTGTCCCACCTCCATGCCCCCAGTGAATTCATCGCCGAGCAGTTGCGCAGACACGGTTACGACCAGCACCTTCACGTCATCTCGAATGGGGTGCCGCCAGAGTTTCGGCCCGGCCCGCCACGAGAGACGTGGGCTCTGGACAGCTCTGGCCCTGCCACCGTCATGACTGTCGGCAGGCTCTCACCGGAGAAGAGGATCGAGGTCCTCGTCGACGCCATTGCCCGGTCTCGACATCGCGATCGGATCCGTCTGGTGGTCGCCGGTCGAGGGCCGCAGCGAGAATGGTTGCAGAGGCGAGCTGAGCGCGCTGGGGTTGACGCCTGCTTCGTCAGCCACGACCGTCCGGAGGACCTCATCGCTGAACTGCGAGCCGCCGACCTTTACGTTCACCCCGCAGACGTCGAGATCGAGTCCTTGGCTGCCCTGGAGGCGTCCTCGGTCGGGTTGCCCTGCCTTATCGTCGACAGCCCGCTGTCGGCCACCAGCCAGTTCTGTCGTGTTCCCGAGCACGGTCTGTGCCCGCCGCGCGATCCGGAGAGGATGGCGGCTGACATCGATTGGTGGCTGGAGCACCCGAAGGAGCGTGAGACCGCGGGCAAGGCTCAGGCACGCTGTGGCCAGGAGTACGCCCTGGACAGGTCGGCTCGGTTGCTGGTCGAGATGTTTGACGCTGCCATTTCGGGGCCGACCGGATGAAGAAGGTCCAGCGACTGGCCTATCTGACGATTGTCGGCCCAGCTGCGGTGATTCTCACCGGGGTGACCTTCGCTTTTCGTCGGCGAGGACACCACCATCTGGAGCCAGGGACGATCGTCGTCAGCAACCACGTCCACGATTTCGACTGTCTGGCCCTAGTGCGGGTGTTCTGGCCGACCGGTCTGAGGTTCAACTCGCAACTTTCCAACTTCGACATCCCGGTGGCAGGGCTCATCCTGCGAGCCTTCGGAACGATTCCGGTTGACGTTTCTGATGTACGAGGTTTCTTCTCGGCCAATGCGCAGGCGCTGGCTGACGGTGACTGCGTCGTCATTTATCCAGAGGGAGACATCACCTGTTACGAGACCTCCGCAGGGACCTTCCGTCCAGGGGCCTTTGTCCTGGCGGTGCGCACCGGTGCCCCGGTGGTGCCAGTGGCACTGGTGCGGTCTGGGCGGAAGCTCGGAGTCAAGTGGTGTCGTCCGCAGCTGGAGGCCAAGGTGGGGCCGCCGATGTATGCCGATGAGACCCTGCCACGATGCCAGGCCAGGGAGGAATTGCGCCAGCGAGCTGAGAACTTCGTCTCCCAGGCCCTTGATGAAGCGGTCAGGACACATCGGGGCGAAGCTGTCGGAGTTTCCCGATAGGCTTCACGCCGTGGCTAATACTGGATTGACGACACCCCCGGATCTGAAACCGGATGTTCTGCGCATCATCCCCCTCGGCGGCTTGGGGGATGTCGGACGCAACATGTCGTGCTACGAGATCAATGGGGAGATGCTCCTCATTGACTGCGGGGTGCTCTTCCCGGAGGATGACCACCCCGGCGTCGACCTGCTGCTGCCAGGACTGGACTACCTCGACGATGAGAAGCTGGCCAAGGTGAAGGCGCTGGTGCTCACCCACGGCCATGAGGACCACATCGGGGCCGTGCCCTACCTGCTCAAACGTCGCCCCGACATCCCGATCTACGGGTCCAAGCTGACCTTGGCGCTGGTTGAGGCCAAACTGCGTGAGCATCGCATCAGGGGATACAAGCTCAATGTCGTTCACGAGGGAGACGTCGCCGAGGTCGGCGAACAGTTCGACCTTGAGTTCATTGCCGTCAACCACTCCATCCCTGACGCTCTGGCAGTGTGCGTGCGCACCGACGCGGGAACCCTCATCAATACCGGCGACTTCAAGATGGACCAGCTTCCGTTGGACGGTCGCATCACCGACCTGCGTGCCTTCGCACGTCTCGGCGAAGAAGGCGTAGACCTGTTCATGGTCGATTCCACCAATGCCGAGGTGCCGGGCTTCGTGAAGTCCGAGACCGAGATCGAGCCGGCCATCGAGAGGGTTTTCGAGAAGGCGAACAAGAAGCTCATCGTCGCCTGTTTCGCCTCTCACGTGCATCGTGTCCAGCAGGTGCTCAACATGGCGGTCCGCCACAACCGTAAGGTCTGCTACGTCGGTCGATCCATGGTCCGAAACATGGCGGTGGCTCAGGAACTGGGTTACCTCCACGTGCCGGACAACACCGTCATCGAGCTGCGTGAGCTTGATCATTACCGTGACAACGAGGTGGTCATCGTCTCGACCGGGTCCCAGGGGGAGCCACTGTCAGCCCTGGCCCGAATCGCCAACCGTGAGCACCGCGACATCGAGGTGGGGGAGGGCGACACCGTCTTGTTGGCCTCCTCCCTCATCCCTGGCAATGAGAACGCCGTCTACCGTGTCATCAACGGTCTGACGAAGCTCGGTGCGACCGTCGTCCACAAGGGCAATGCCTTGGTCCACGTCTCCGGCCACGCCGCGGCCGGTGAGCTGCTGTACGCCTACAACATCGTGCGTCCGCGCGCGGTCATGCCGATTCACGGTGAGGTGCGTCATCTGGTCGCCAACGCCGACCTGGCCAAGGCCACCGGAGTCGATGAGAAGAACGTCGTCCTCGTTGAAGACGGCGGGGTTATTGACCTCGTCGACGGCGTACCGCGTGTGGTGGGCAAGATCGACGCCTCCTACATCCTCGTCGATGGATCCGGGGTGGGTGAACTCACCGAGGACACCCTCACCGACCGTCGCATCCTCGGGGAGGAGGGATTCTTGTCAGTCGTCACCGCGGTCGACACCCGCTCGGCCACTGTGGTGTCCCGTCCGGCGATTCAGGCTCGCGGTTTCGCTGAGGACGACTCAGTTTTCGCGGAGATCACCGACCAGATCGTCACCGAGCTTGAGAACGCCATGAAGGGTGGCATGGACGACACCCACCGGTTGCAGCAGGTGGTGCGTCGGACCATTGGCCGGTGGGTCGCACGGTCATTGCGGCGTCGACCGATGATTGTGCCGGTTGTCGTCAAGATCTGAGCCTGGTTGACCCGTCGTGGTGTGTCGTCATCGTCGATGAGCCGATAGAGCTTCGGTTTATCTGAGGACGAGTTGGTGAGTGCGGACCAAATTCGTCAGCGCGGCTTGGGCTTGTGGCGAGTAAATGAGATTCCTATAACGTCGACCGTCCTTGTCTTCGCCCTCGTACAGTGCGATGCCCATCATCGCGCCATGTACTGTCGGCATCCACTCATTGATGGCGTAAGTAATCAGGCCGGCCTTAGACAGAGCTTGATTCAATTGAGTAGCACGCACTGGCTGACCTTCGGGTAGCACACCTTCCTTTTTCCACGCGTCGAGGAGTTCCCTGGCAATGCAGTATCCGGGGGTTCTGCGATCGACGAACTTGATATCGCCGGATTCCGGAGTCGACGATTTCTGCGTTGGAGTAAAATACTCGTAGCTCTTGGCTTGAGGTGTGGCAGTGGGAGGTAGAACCGGCTCGAAATCAGGTACTACTGGCTGCACTGGAGTGCTGTTTTCTGCTGGTGGCACAGGAGCGTTGTTCCTTGATCCAGCAAAGTTGCAGTCGCTCAATGTCGCATGCTTGCGTATTAGTCTAAACACCGGCCCAGTGCCGTTCCACCGCTGGTCGCTACCAAAGACAATGAATAGGTCTTTCGCGCGAGACACGGCAACGTTCATAAGTTCTAGGGTCTTGTCAATGAAGACCGCTTGGTCTGAATTGTTTCCGTAGACGGCGGAGAATAAGACGATTTCTCTCTCTGCTCCTTGTAGCTTATGTGCAGTGCCAACTGTAATTATTTTGCTAAACCTAGGGTCTAGGGCGTTCTTGATTAAGTGTTCTTGGGCTGCAAATGGTGTGACAACCCCGATGATCTCCGCGTCCTTTGCTGGCTCATCCCAGTGAACGGTGGGTGGTGAGGTTGTAGGCAGGGGTCGAGGCCCTCGATGATGGAGGTTCCTACCCC
>OFLW01000103.1_pt1 | contig 45034 bp, 40 predicted proteins | sample 1541061 | NCBI WGS metagenome assembly OFLW01 (sample SAMEA4413045, study PRJEB24355) | metagenome | biome: human; feature: gut; material: faeces | place: United Kingdom | collected 2010
ACACCTTAGAAGTTGTTGAGATCGGAGCAACGCGTAGTGTTGCTTCTGTTCCCGCCGTTTATCAGTTTTTGAGCGTGGAGCAAAAATCCAAAGTGATTTTTGTCCCACGCGCATTATCGAATTATGTAGTAAACTCAGTCACATTAAGTGTGATTTAAAATTCTTTCTATCATTGCAAAGACATAGTATAATGAAGCGAAGGGAGTGATTTCATGCTAACAACTAAATCAAGAAGACAAGGAAACTCGGTCGTTTTAACTTTACCCACTGATAATGGTAAAAAACCAAAAGTCGACCAAGAATATATTGTGATGTATTCTGACGACGGTACAATTACATTAGTCCCTAAAATTCAGGATCCATTTAGTGAAGGTCCAGAAGGTGAGTATTATGAAAAAGATGAGTGGCATGATCTTGCACCTGAGGGGAGAGAACTTTTTTAATGAATGTTGAAAAGAAGTACATTCCCAAAAAAGGAGATATTGTATGGATTGATTTTGATCCTGCTGCAGGCAAAGAGATTCAGAAGAGACGGCCTGGTTTAGTCGTGTCAAGATATGAATTTAATCGGAAAACCATGTTTGCTGTGATTTGCCCGATTACTTCCACCATTAAAAATATTCCCACTCGATATACGTTGCCCGATGACATAGAAACCCATGGGCAAGTAGTGATCTCACAACTGAAATCTTTGGACTTCACTGAAAGAAAATTAAGTCAAATTGAGCATTTGCCATTAAAAGATATGGCGAAAATTGACCAAATAATTGAATATATTTTCTAGTTGTTGAAAAAAGGCGTAATTATTTATTACGCCTTTTTTCATTAAAACCCTTTACAAAAAAACTCCTTTTTATGAAAAAGAAAACCTTAAAGAAACCCTTGACTTTTCTAGACAAAGGTAGTAGAATCTATAGAGCAAAAACTATCTGAAAGTGACGAAGCAGGAGCGAAATATTGTCCGTTCCGGTTTTTTATAGGAAAACAAAAGTAGAAACGCCAGAAAATTTTTCGGAAGCATGTTCTATTTTTGGTTTTTTTTTGCTTAAAAACTGCAAAAAATGCTTTTTGTTACATATATTTAATATATGTAACGTAAATGTAATTTTTCGGATCGGTGTTTTGATAGACTTATAACTAGAGGGGTGAAGAGCTTGGCTGGACACGTAGTAAAATACGGAAAGCATCGCGAACGTAGAAGTTTCGCACGTATCAGTGAAGTATTGGAATTACCAAATTTAATTGAAATCCAAACAGACTCTTATCAATGGTTTTTAGATGAGGGACTTCGTGAAATGTTTGAAGACATTTTACCAATTGATGATTTCCAAGGAAACTTATCCTTAGAATTTGTTGACTATGAATTAAAAGAACCAAAGTACACAGTAGAAGAAGCCCGCGCACATGATGCCAACTATTCTGCGCCATTACATGTAACATTACGTTTAACCAACCGTGAAACAGGTGAAATTAAATCCCAAGAAGTCTTCTTCGGCGATTTCCCATTAATGACAGAAATGGGTACCTTCATCATCAACGGGGCAGAACGTGTTATCGTTTCCCAATTAGTTCGTTCTCCAGGTGTTTACTTCCATGGAAAAGTGGACAAAAACGGCAAAGAAGGTTTTGGCTCAACAGTCATTCCTAACCGTGGTGCATGGTTAGAAATGGAAACAGATGCGAAAGACATTTCTTATGTTCGGATTGACCGCACACGTAAAATTCCTTTAACTGTGTTAGTTCGTGCTTTAGGTTTCGGTTCAGATGATACCATCTTCGAAATTTTCGGCGACAGCGAAAGCTTACGCAACACAATTGAAAAAGATTTACACAAAAACGCAAGTGATTCTCGTACAGAAGAAGGCTTGAAAGACATTTATGAACGTCTTCGCCCAGGCGAACCAAAAACAGCAGATAGCTCACGTAGCTTGTTAACTGCACGTTTCTTTGATCCAAAACGTTATGATTTGGCAAACGTTGGTCGCTACAAAGTTAACAAAAAATTAGACTTAAAAACACGTCTATTAAACTTAACCTTAGCTGAAACGCTAGTTGATCCAGAAACTGGTGAAATCATTGTCGAAAAAGGCACAGTTTTAACACACCAAATCATGGAAACATTAGGCGAATACATTGACAACGGCTTAAACAGCGTAACTTACTATCCAAGTGAAGATGCGGTAGTAACTGAACCAATGACGATCCAAGTGATTCAAGTTCTTTCACCAAAAGATCCTGAACGTATCGTAAATGTGATTGGTAACGGCTATCCAGACGACAGCGTAAAAACAGTTCGTCCAGCAGATATCGTTGCTTCAATGAGCTACTTCTTCAACTTAATGGAAGATATCGGTAATGTCGATGACATCGACCACTTAGGTAATCGTCGTATCCGTTCAGTAGGCGAATTATTACAAAACCAATTCCGTATTGGTTTAGCCCGTATGGAACGTGTGGTTCGTGAAAGAATGTCTATTCAAGACACAGAAACATTGACACCACAACAATTAATTAACATCCGTCCAGTGGTAGCAAGTATCAAAGAATTCTTTGGTTCTTCACAGTTATCACAGTTCATGGACCAAACAAACCCATTAGGTGAGTTAACCCATAAACGTCGTCTATCAGCCTTAGGGCCTGGTGGTTTGACTCGTGATCGTGCCGGTTATGAAGTTCGTGACGTTCACTACTCTCACTATGGTCGTATGTGTCCAATTGAAACGCCTGAGGGACCAAATATCGGGTTGATCAATAGCTTATCTAGTTATGCGAAAGTGAATAAATTTGGTTTCATCGAAACGCCTTATCGCCGTGTTGATCGTGCGACAGGCCGTGTTACTGATCAAGTAGATTACTTAACAGCAGACATCGAAGACCATTATATCGTAGCGCAAGCGAACTCACTTTTAAATGAAGATGGCACATTTGCCAATGATGTTGTTATGGCGCGTCTACAAAGTGAAAACTTAGAAGTTGCCGTAGACAAAGTTGACTACATGGACGTTTCACCAAAACAAGTAGTCGCAGTCGCAACAGCATGTATTCCTTTCTTAGAAAACGATGACTCCAACCGTGCCTTGATGGGTGCCAACATGCAGCGTCAAGCGGTGCCGTTAATTCAACCACGCTCTCCGTGGGTAGGTACAGGTATGGAATATAAATCAGCCCATGACTCAGGTGCTGCTTTACTATGTAAACATGACGGTGTCGTAGAATTCGTCGATGCAAAAGAAATTCGCGTTCGTCGCGACAATGGCGCATTAGACAAATATATGGTTACAAAATTCCGTCGTTCTAACTCAGGAACAAGCTACAACCAACGCCCAATTGTTCACTTAGGTGAAAAAGTTGAAAAAGGCGATACTTTAGCGGATGGACCTTCTATGGAAGAAGGCGAAATGGCTTTAGGGCAAAACGTCTTAGTTGCCTTCATGACATGGGAAGGTTACAACTACGAGGATGCCATTATCATGAGCCGTCGTTTAGTTAAAGACGATGTCTACACTTCTGTGCATATTGAAGAATATGAATCAGAAGCACGTGATACAAAATTAGGACCTGAAGAAATTACCCGTGAAATTCCAAACGTTGGGGAAGACGCGTTGAAAGACTTAGACGAAATGGGGATTATCCGCATTGGTGCTGAAGTTCAAGATGGCGACTTACTAGTTGGGAAAGTCACACCTAAAGGGGTCACAGAATTATCTGCAGAAGAACGTTTATTACACGCAATCTTCGGGGAAAAAGCCCGCGAAGTTCGTGATACGTCTCTCCGTGTACCTCACGGTGGCGGCGGTATCGTTCATGATGTGAAAATCTTTACTCGTGAAGCTGGCGATGAATTATCACCAGGTGTCAACATGTTAGTTCGTGTCTATATCGTTCAAAAACGTAAAATTCACGAAGGAGATAAAATGGCGGGACGTCACGGAAATAAAGGGGTTGTTTCCCGTATTATGCCGGAAGAAGATATGCCATTCTTACCTGACGGAACACCTGTTGATATCATGTTGAACCCATTAGGGGTACCTTCTCGTATGAATATCGGACAAGTACTTGAATTACACTTAGGTATGGCTGCTCGCCAATTAGGTATTCACGTCGCAACACCTGTTTTCGATGGGGCAACCGATGAAGACGTTTGGGAAACTGTTCGTGAAGCTGGTATGGCTAGCGATGCTAAAACAGTTCTTTACGATGGACGTACAGGTGAACCATTTGATAACCGTATTTCCGTTGGTGTCATGTATATGATTAAATTAGCCCACATGGTTGATGACAAATTGCATGCTCGTTCAATCGGACCTTACTCTCTTGTTACGCAACAACCGTTGGGTGGTAAAGCTCAATTCGGTGGACAACGTTTCGGGGAAATGGAAGTTTGGGCACTGGAAGCTTACGGTGCTGCTTACACATTACAAGAAATCTTAACTTACAAATCTGATGACGTTGTCGGACGTGTGAAAACATACGAAGCCATCGTTAAAGGTGAACCAATTCCAAAACCAGGTGTGCCTGAATCATTCCGAGTATTAGTGAAAGAATTACAATCACTTGGTTTAGACATGCGTGTCTTGGACATTGAGGAAGCTGAGATTGAGTTACGCGATATGGACGATGACGATGATGATTTAATCACCGTTGACGCACTAACCAAATTTGCGGAACAACAATCAGCGAAACAGCTGGAAAAAGAAGCAGAATCAGTCGTGAAAGAAGAAGCACAAGACGTTGTTCAAGAAATTGAAACAGCCGAAGACAGAGACTAATTTGTCGCTACCACTCTGATGAGTTGATTCAACTGCGACTTTGTTGCAACTGCGCAAGCCATTACTTGTTCCAAGTGTCGTCAGACCTTCTTTCAAGTGATGCTTGCCATTTGCTAACAAGTTGCTGACTCAGCTTCTCTAAATAAGGAAATGGAGGGAATTCCTTTTGATCGATGTAAATAAATTCGAAAGTATGCAAATAGGGCTTGCTTCACCAGAAAAGATCAGAAGCTGGTCTTATGGGGAAGTTAAAAAACCCGAAACAATTAACTACCGTACATTAAAACCCGAACGTGAAGGGTTATTCTGTGAACGCATTTTTGGTCCAACCAAAGACTGGGAATGTGCTTGTGGTAAATATAAACGTATCCGTTATAAAGGTATTGTCTGTGACCGTTGTGGCGTTGAAGTCACTCGTTCAAAAGTACGTCGTGAACGTATGGGACATATTGAATTAGCCGCACCAGTTTCACATATCTGGTACTTTAAAGGAATTCCATCTCGGATGGGTCTTGTTTTAGACATGAGCCCTCGTGCATTGGAAGAAGTCATTTATTTTGCTTCATACGTTGTCATCGAACCAGGTGACACAACATTAGAGAAAAAACAATTGTTAACGGAACGCGAATATCGTGAAAAACGTGAACAATATGGCCAAGCCTTCAAAGCTGCTATGGGTGCCGAAGCCGTGAAACAATTATTAGATAACGTCGATTTAGATGGCGAAGTTGCGCAATTAAAAGAAGAATTAAAAACAGCTTCTGGTCAAAAACGGACACGTGCCATCCGTCGTTTAGACATCTTAGAAGCCTTCCGTGCTTCTGGTAACCAACCAAGCTGGATGGTAATGGATGTTATCCCAGTTATTCCACCAGATTTACGTCCGATGGTTCAATTGGAAGGTGGTCGTTTTGCAACAAGTGACTTAAACGACTTATACCGCCGTGTTATCAACCGTAACAACCGTCTAAAACGTTTATTAGACTTAAATGCGCCAAGCATCATCGTTCAAAACGAAAAACGGATGTTACAAGAAGCGGTCGATGCTTTAATCGATAATGGTCGTCGTGGCCGTCCAGTTACTGGGCCAGGTAACCGTCCATTGAAATCTCTTTCTCACATGTTGAAAGGGAAACAAGGTCGTTTCCGTCAAAACTTACTAGGTAAACGTGTTGACTATTCTGGTCGTTCCGTAATCGTCGTTGGTCCGTTCTTAAAAATGTACCAATGTGGTTTACCAAAAGAAATGGCGATTGAATTATTCAAACCATTTGTAATGCGTGAATTAGTACAACGTGAAATTGCGACAAACATTAAAAATGCGAAACGTAAAATCGAACGTGGCGAAGATGAAGTTTGGGATATCTTAGAAGAAGTTATCCAAGAACACCCAGTTTTACTTAACCGGGCACCTACGTTGCATAGATTAGGGATCCAAGCTTTCGAACCTGTTCTTGTTGAAGGTCGTGCGATCCGTCTTCACCCATTAGTTTGTGAAGCCTACAATGCCGATTTCGATGGAGACCAAATGGCGGTTCACGTGCCTCTAAATGAAGAAGCACAAGCAGAAGCTCGTATGTTAATGCTTGCTGCCCAAAATATCTTGAACCCGAAAGATGGTAAACCAGTTGTTACACCATCTCAAGATATGGTCTTAGGTAACTACTACCTAACAATGGAAGAAGAAGGCCGTGAAGGGGAAGGCATGATCTTCCGCGACATGAACGAAGCTGTTTTAGCATGGCAAAATGGCTACGTGCATTTACACTCACGTATTGGGGTTCAAACAACACTTTTAGGTGACAAACCATTTACTGATTGGCAAAAAGAACGAATCTTAATCACCACAGTTGGTAAGATCATCTTTAACGAAATCATGCCTGTTGAGTTCCCTTACTTGAACGAACCAACAGACTATAACTTAACTGTTCAAACACCAGATAAATACTTTGTAGAAGCTGGTACAGACATTCCTGCACACATTAAAGAGCAAGAATTAGTTTTACCATTCAAGAAGAAAAATCTTGGAAATATCATTGCTGAAGTCTTCAAGAGATTCCACATTACGGAAACCTCTAAAATGCTTGACCGCATGAAAGACTTAGGTTACAAACACTCAACGTATGCTGGGATGACGGTAGGGATTGCCGATATCATGGTTCTTCATGAAAAACAAGCAATCATTGACGCTGCCCACAAACAAGTTGAAACAATTACTAAACAATTCCGTCGTGGTTTAATTACTGATGACGAACGTTATGAACGTGTAATCGGCGTTTGGAACGGTGCCAAAGATGAAATCCAACAAAAACTGATCGAAAGTATGGAAGCTCGTAACCCAATCTTCATGATGTCTGACTCTGGAGCCCGTGGTAACATCTCCAACTTTACACAGTTAGCTGGTATGCGTGGTTTGATGGCCGCTCCGAATGGACGAATCATGGAATTACCAATCATCTCAAACTTCCGTGAAGGACTTTCTGTCTTAGAAATGTTTATCTCAACTCACGGGGCTCGTAAAGGGATGACCGATACGGCCTTGAAGACAGCCGATTCAGGTTACTTAACACGTCGTTTAGTTGACGTTGCCCAAGACGTAATCATTCGTGAAGACGACTGTGGCACTGACCGTGGTCTTGAAATCGAAGCCATTCGTGAAGGTAACGAAATTATCGAACCATTAGACGAACGTCTATTAGGTCGTTATACACGTAAATCAGTTGTTCATCCAGAAACTGGTGCAATCATCATTGGTGCGGATCAATTAATCACTGAAGATCTTGCAAGAGAAATCGTGGACGCTGGTATTGAAAAAGTAACCATCCGTTCTGTCTTTACATGTAACACAAAACATGGTGTATGTAAGCACTGTTACGGACGTAACTTGGCAACTGGTTCTGACGTTGAAGTCGGAGAAGCAGTTGGTACAATCGCCGCTCAATCTATCGGGGAACCTGGTACACAGTTAACCATGCGTACGTTCCATACCGGTGGGGTTGCCGGTGACGATATCACTCAAGGTTTACCTCGTATCCAAGAAATCTTTGAAGCACGTAATCCGAAAGGACAAGCAGTGATTACAGAAGTAACCGGTGAAGTTATCGATATTTCTGAAGATCCTGCCACACGTCAAAAAGAAGTAACCATCAAAGGAAAAACAGATACACGTACCTATACTGTCCCTTACACTGCACGTATGAAAGTTGCTGAAGGCGACATCATCCACCGTGGTGCACCGTTGACAGAAGGTTCAATTGATCCAAAACAATTATTACAAGTTCGTGATGTTTTATCTGTTGAAAACTACCTATTACGTGAAGTACAACGTGTTTACCGTATGCAAGGGGTAGAAATCGGCGACAAACATATCGAAGTAATGGTTCGTCAAATGTTACGTAAAATCCGCGTAATGGATCCAGGTGACACTGAAATCCTTCCAGGAACATTAATGGACATCGCAGAATTTAAAGACCGTAACTACGACACATTAGTTGCTGGTGGCGTCCCTGCTACTAGTCGTCCAGTCTTACTTGGTATTACCAAAGCGTCATTGGAAACAAACAGCTTCTTATCTGCTGCATCCTTCCAAGAAACAACACGCGTGTTAACAGATGCTGCTATCCGTGGCAAAAAAGATCCATTACTTGGATTGAAAGAAAATGTTATCATTGGTAAAATCATCCCAGCTGGTACTGGTATGGCTCGTTACCGTAACATGGAACCAAAAGAAGTTGGCGTAGCTAGCGAAAACGTTTATAGTATTTCAGACATTGAAGCACAAATGGCTGCTGAAGATGCGATGAAAAACATCAATAAATAAACCCTAAAAAGCCGTAAGGAGCATGCTCCTTACGGCTTTTTTTATTTGCTATAAGCAACTGATTGTGAGTAAGCCCAAACTTAAAAAGGGGACAAAGGGAAGTGTCTGTTCAACTGGATACCCCAAAAATTTACAGCTGTAGCCATAGATTAGGCCATAACTACTGGCAAAAAATAGTAGCATCAGCAACTGAGGTACCTGTAAAAAACAGCCCCACAAACCCAGTAACAAAAGATCCCCTCGCCCCATGGCTTCCGGAAAATAATGTAAGACGGCTTGGAAAAAACAAAAACAAAAAAGACCAGTCAGTAAGTAAAACGAATGCTGACCCGCCATTTTCAGCAAACAAAGCACAAGAAAACTAGGATAAAGAATCTTCGGTTCAACCACTAAATACCAGTAATCAATCAAGGATAATGTGAAAGCACTCGTCAGCCACCACCAGAGAATCAAAGCATCAATCGTCAGGCCAGCTGAAAAACAGCTTGCGGTTAACCCGCCCATGACAAGTTCTGCTAAAAGATAACTCTTAGCTACTGGCTGTTGACACTTTCGACAACGAAAGCGCTGCAGCAAAATCGAAACAACTGGAATTAATTCATAGAGTTGTAGAGGCTGGTGGCAACCTTGACAGTGGGAAGGGGGCCACCACAAAGAACGCCCTACTGGTAAGCGCTCCGCCACTAAGCATAAAAAAGAACCGAAACAGGCACCAATCAAAAAGAGATTCAAGAAAAACATAGGTTACCTCCTTAAAAATAAACTACGCTTTTTTTAAACTTTTTCGTTTGACTAGACAAATCTTTTTTTGTTAGGAATAATAAAAGAAACAAGAAATGAGGGAATCAAATGGAAAAATTAGCGATTGGTGTCGACGTTGGCACTACGCAAGCCAAAGCAGTGGCTTTTCAACCCAATGGCACAGTCGTAGCTTCTAGCTATGTGCGTTATCCATTAATTCAAGAGACTGAAGGAATGGCGGAGCAAGACCCAGAAACGCTGTTCCAAGCTGTGGTGAACTGTATTCGAACCGTCACACAACAAGTGAAGAATCAACCAATTGGGCTCATTTCTTTTGCTTCAGCGATGCATGGCTTAATTGCCATGGATGCGCAAGGACGCCCATTGACCCAAGTGATTACTTGGGCTGACACACGAGCATCTGATTATGCGGAAGCGTTAAAAGAAACGCCAGCGGCCCAATTGTTTTATCAATTGACAGGCATGCCAGTTCATCCAATGGCGCCTTTGTACAAGATTCGCTGGCTGCAGGAAAATCAGCCAGCCGTTGCGCAGAGCGCGGCCAAGTTTATTGGGATTAAGGACTACATTTTTTACCGTTTCTTTGGCGAATACTGGACAGATTATAGTAGTGCTTCAGGAATGGGTTTATTTAATATTCACACGCGACAATGGGAATCGTCGATTTTAGCGTATTTATCTATTGAGGAGGAACAGTTGCCAAAAGTTGCCCCATCAACGTTCATTTTTCCAGCGTTAGCGCCTTCTTGGCAAGAGATGCTTGGTGTTGAGGAGGAAACGGTTTTAGTTCTTGGTGGTGCGGATGGCCCGTTGTCTAATTTAGGTTTGGGAGCGCTAGGAATGGGTGTAGCGACTTTGACCGTTGGTACGAGCGGTGCACTTCGGTATATTGTCGAAGAACCTTTTTTGCATCCGCAAGGTGAAACATTTTGTTTTGCTCTAGATGAACAGCACTGGGTGATTGGTGGCGCAAGTAGTAATGGTGCAGTTGCGTTAGATTGGGCGAGCCAAACGATTTTTGCAGAAGAACGTCAGCAAGCTATCCAAAACGGGACCAATCTCTATGACCCAATTATGGCCAAAATTGCAACCGTGCCAGCTGGGGCAAATGGCTTACTGTTTCATCCTTATTTGCTAGGTGAACGAGCACCGCTGTGGAATGCAGAGGCGAGCGCAAGTTTTATTGGCTTGCGCAAAAATCACCATGCCGGACATTTAGCTCGAGCGGTGGTGGAAGGAATCTGTTTCAATTTAAAAACCATTTTAGAAGATTTGAAACAACTCGGTGGACCCGTTCAGGAGATTCGGGCGACAGGCGGCTTTGCTGATTCCCCTGTGTTCCGTCAAATCATGGCTGATGTTCTGGGAGAAACGTTATCGTTCACTGATAGTACCGAAGCTTCGGCATTAGGCGCTGTTTTGCTAGGTTGGCAAGGCTTAGGGCAGTTACCAAATTTACAAGCAGCGGCGCAACAGGTGCTGATTCATGAAACGGTCACGCCACGAGCGGATCAATTGCTAGTTTATCAAGAACTGTATCCTGTTTTTCAAGAAACCCAACAAGTTTTAGCACAAAGTTATCAAAAATTAGCAGAATTCCGCAAATAATTGATAGTAAATAGCTTTGACAAATGGCTGAGAAGTTGCTTAACTAGAAGAGAGACAAAGACTTGAGGAAATGAGGATGAGGAATGAAGAAGCAGCTACTACCACTATTTCTGTTATTCATTGGGGCGTTAGCAAGCTGCAGTGCACCGTCTCGTTCCGGCGAAAAAGCAGCGCAACAGTTGGTAGATTACTTTATTTATCAAGAAAAGACAGCGACATTCTCTCAAACTTTTCGTGAACCGAAAGTCTTGGCGGAGCATTTGCAGACGAGCCGTCAACAGTTCCAGAAGCAATTTTTCAATAGCTTAAAAGAAATGAACGCTGAAGTCACCGAAACTGAAGCCCAGAAGCTTAGCGCAGAATTACTGGCTCAAGTGAAGAAAAAAGCGTCATATCAACTAGTAGCCACGAAAGAATTGAATGGACAAGCGACAATCACTTTTCAGATTAAGGGCTTAGATTTTGTGACGGCGATTGAAGATACAACCACTGCTCTTCTTCAGCAAACGCAACAGGCGACACAAGCGCTAGACATGCAGCACACGTTAGCCGTTTTAAAAAAAGAAATCCGACAAATCAATGTCAGCCATGAGCCAGTTGAACTGCCATTAACGGTTAAGCAAGTAGAAGGGCAATGGTATTTACCGGCAGTGGAGCAACTGAGACTTAATCAGTTTTTTTTAGCTTTCGTCACAGGAAAAGAAGATACTGACCAGTTGACAGAGGCACTCGACACAATCCTCACTCAAGCGGAACAAAAAGTCGTCACTGCGGATGAAAGAACAGCGATTTCAGGAAATTAATTAGATTCTTAATTGTAATTATTATAATTTGATAATAATTTTAAAAAAAGAAAGGTTTTCAGTGTACTTTTTTCACAATTCATATTACACTAAGAGTGTAGAAATAATATTTAGGAGGATGACAAAGAATGAAATTTGAAAAAACAAAAGAAATTTTGAACCAACTCGTTGCAGATTTAAGCCAATTTTCCGTGGTAATTCATCAAACACATTGGTATATGCGTGGACCTGAATTTTTAACACTTCACCCACAAATGGATGAATACATGGATCAAATCAATGAGCAATTAGATGTTGTTTCAGAACGTTTAATCACATTGGACGGCTCTCCATTCTCAACATTGCGTGAATTCGCAGAAAATACAAAAATTGAAGATGAAATTGGTAACTGGGACCGCACCATTCCAGAACGTATGGAAAAATTAGTAGCAGGCTACCGTTACTTAGCAGACCTTTACGCAAAAGGAATCGAAGTTTCTGGTGAAGAAGGCGACGACTGCACACAAGACATTTTCATCGCAAACAAAACAGACATCGAAAAAAATATTTGGATGTTACAAGCCAAACTTGGCAAAGCGCCTGGTATTGACGCATAATTTAAAACAACTCCCAAAGCCGCTGACGTTGACGTTGGCGGTTTTTTTCTGTTTAAAAGGCACAAAAAAATAAGTGAAAATCTATTTTCTGAAAGCGCAGAAAAACATTGACTTTATCAGTGATTGAAGGTAAAATATTAAATGGTATTGTTTGCCCCACAATGAGCCCCGGAAACTCAAGTGTATGTCAAACATCGAAAACAAAATTGGAGGAAAGAAACGTGCGTACAACATATATGGCCAAAGCTGGCGAAGTAGAACGTAAATGGTACGTAGTAGATGCAACAGATGTTCCTTTAGGACGTCTATCAGCAGTTGTTGCTTCTGTACTACGTGGTAAAAATAAACCAACATTCACACCACATGTGGATACTGGAGATTTCGTAATCGTAATTAACGCTGATAAAGTAAAATTAACAGGTAAAAAAGCTACAGACAAAATTTACTACCGTCACTCAATGTATCCTGGAGGATTAAAATCAGTGACTGCTGGTGAATTACGCGACAAAAACTCTCGCCGTCTTATCGAAACTTCTGTAAAAGGTATGCTACCTAAAAACACTTTAGGACGTAAACAATTTACTAAATTGAACGTATACGGTGGAGCTGAGCATCCACATGCTGCACAACAACCAGAAGTATTAGATATCACGAACTTAATTTAAGGAGGGAAATTCATTGGCACAAGTACAATATAGCGGCACAGGCCGTCGTAAAAATGCAGTTGCCCGCGTACGCTTAGTACCAGGTACTGGTAAAATTACTGTAAACAAAAAAGACGTAGAAGAATATATTCCACATGCTGACTTGCGTGAAGTTATCAACCAACCATTTGGCGTAACTGAAACAAAAGGCGCTTACGATGTAATCGTAAACGTAAACGGTGGTGGCTATGCTGGACAATCAGGAGCTATCCGTCACGGAATCGCTCGTGCATTGTTACAAGTAGATCCTGACTTCCGTTCTGCTTTAAAACGCGCTGGGTTACTTACTCGTGACGCACGTATGGTTGAACGTAAAAAACCAGGTCTTAAGAAAGCCCGTAAAGCTTCACAGTTCTCAAAACGTTAATTATTTGGAGTCGTTGCGAACATGTTCGCTTACGAAAACAATCTGGGACGAAGATTTCCTTGGAAATCGAGTGCCACTCAATTATCATTTTGAAAGACACTTTCCAATTTGGAAAGTGTCTTTTTTTGTTAGGTTAATCAACAGGATGAATATGTAAACAATTTTTGAGAAAGAATCACGTAAAGATAATTCGATGATGACTGATTTTTTAGAAGAAGATCAATTGAAAACAACCAAAAATTAAATAGGGTATCCACTGGAAATCTAATATTCTCAATCGAAAAATATTATTTTTCTTATCATTAAATTTACTAATAGAAAAGGTTGTCTTTCGCTTCCAATAAATTGTGGGAAATAGCTAATTATACATACATTACGATCTGATAATTGAAGATATTAATATAATGACATTTACATTTTCTGTACAGCAGTATATAAATCGACTGATTATATTTATTGTAAGCGAGTCTGTTAATTTGAATATAATTACCATTTGTTGATAGAGTAAACTTGTGTACCGATCGCAAGTAAATTATTCCAGTTTAAATTAAAAAAATATTGTTATGTCGGCGTGGAATTAGGAATTTGATGATATAATTAATTTTAGTTTTCCCTATAAGAAATAAGGCTTATCGTACATGTTAAATGGGAGGTAATATATGGACAAAATCATTAGGGATGTTGAGTCAGTTAGGCCAATAAACTTAGTGGGGATTTTCTATCACAATGTGTAAGCTTGACTAAAAACAGAGTTAATAGGATACTAATAAGTAATAATGTTATTTGATAAATAATTGTTTTAAAAGTTTAGTAAGTTAGCTTTTTAAGATTTAACGTTAAACAAATCATTATAACGAATTTAACTATATGAATTTAATAATCACATAGTTGCTTAAAAAAATATTAAACTTTCCACAACTAATTGAATGAAAAAAACTAAATCCTATATTGTATCAATAAAACTGATATGGGTAGGTATAATAATTAAATATTGATAGTAAATGAGGAATGGAATAATTATGTTGAAAGTGGTAGAAGCTTTCTCTGGCATTGGAGCGCAAAAACAAGCTTTAGAGAAACTAAATATTGAACATGAAATTATTAATACAATTGAGTGGGATATTAATGCGATTTATGCATATGATATTATGCATCATAATGATAATTCTCCGTCAAAATTAAGTAAACATGAAATTATAGAAAGGTTAGCTAATGTAACTCTTAGTCCGGATGGAAAAAAACCTTTTTCAGACAATGGTTTGTATAGGATTAAAGAAGAAAAATTACAGAAGCTATATGCAGCAATACGCCGAAATAACAATCTGTGTGATATAACCCAAGTGTCAGGTGATATGATTCCTGATGATACTGATCTATTGACCTATAGTTTCCCTTGTCAAGATCTTTCTATTGGTTCAGTTTGGTACAACAAGGATAATGACGGGATAAGAAAAGGTGCAAAAACAAGATCTGGTTTACTTTGGGAAATAGAGAGGATACTAAGAGAACGTATAATGATTAACGTTCCTTTGCCTAAATTTTTGTTAATGGAAAATGTTAATGCAATTACTTCACCTAAACACAATCCAAATTTTGTTCAATGGCAAGAGGAACTCGAATCGATGGGTTATACCAATAAAGTTTATAAGGGTTTAAACGCTTTGGATTTTGGTGTTCCACAATCACGATCAAGAACCTTTATGTTATCGATTAGAAATAAAGATATAGAACCTGAAGAAATATCAAATTTGAATTATAATATTCAATCTAATTTAGGCGACTATTTAAGGTTTAATCATAAAGAAGAGATCATTGAGGCAACACCTAACTATACGCCTAGTAGGATAAAAATTTATAATCAAAACCGACTCCTTGCAAAAAATGGAGTAGTTAAGGCAGATTTCACGAATACAATATCTACTAAACAAGATCGTAATCCCAATGCAGGTGTTATACTACAAGATGATAGAATGCGATACTTGACGCCTCGCGAAACATTCTTGCTGATGGGATTTCCGGAATGTAAATTTGAAAAACTTATGAAGTCTAATGAAGGTAATAGTTATTTTACAAATAGCCATCTATATAGAATGTCTGGGAATTCGATTGTGGTTGACGTTCTGACAAAGATATTCCAAGAAATTGAAAGACTGAAAGGAATTTATTTTAATGAGTAGCTTTTATGAATTAGTTCCGGATGCTTCAAATCTGATAGAAAGCCAACGTTCTGTTGGATATACGTTCGAAACCGCTATTGCAGACATAGTTGATAATTCAGTTTCAGCAAGCGCCACGAGAATTGATATTAATTTCAATAATCAACAAAAATATGTATCTATTCTTGATAATGGGTATGGAATGTCTAAAATTGAGTTGCTACAAGCAATGAAATATGGATCGAGATCTATATATGATTTACGCACTCAGGACGATCTAGGTAGGTTTGGTCTTGGTCTAAAAATGGCTTCTTTTAGTCAATGTAGAAAATTGACAGTTGTATCAATCAAAGATGGTGAATATTCGGGTGCTGTATGGGATCTTGATGTTGTCAAAAAGAAAAATGCATGGATAGTGCAAATTCTAAATGATGAGGAAATAAGAAATACACATAGATTTAGTGAGCTAGGAATATTAAGTTCTGGGACACTGGTCATTTGGGAAAAGTTTGATAAATTGGAACAATATGCAGATTTTAAATTTAATTTTGATGAATCTTTAGAAAAGACTGAAAATCATTTATCTTTAGTATTTCATCGATTTTTACAAGAAAACCAAATCGATATCTTCTTTAATCAAAGAGCAATTGATTTTGTTGACCCTTTTTTTATTAGTAATAAGGCAACGCAACCTAAATCATCCGACGTGATTTTTGAGAATAGCCGTAATGCTAGAATTGATATTAAACCTTATATAGTACCTTATCAAAAGAGATTATCTCAGAAAGAAAGACATGTATTAAAAAAATTTGAGCATTGTAAACTTGGTCCGGGCTTGTATATTTATAGGAACAGAAGGCTAATTGCTTGGGGAAAATGGTTTAGGCTTGTGCGACCAAATGAACTGGCGAATTTAGCAAGAATTCAAATTGATATTCCAAATACGATAGATGATCTTTGGGAAATTGATGTTAAAAAATCACAATTAAATATTCCGACCAGTCTCAGGACACAACTTAGAAACGTAATTACAAAGAGTATTGGTGAATCTGAAAGAGTATATAAATATCGTGGCACAAAGAGAAATAAAGACAATTTACAATATGTGTTTGATCGTGTTGAGAAAGATAACAAAGTTGCTTATTACCTAAATATAGAAAATCCACTGATAAAGCAACTTCAAGAAAATTTATCAGATTCTGACAACAATTTATTAAATATATTAATAAAGCAGATTGAAGAACACTTACCATTGGACAGCATTAGGTATGATATGGCTTCAAGTCGAGAGTTTGAAAAAATAGTTGATTCTGAGGATGAGTCATATGAGACAATTATGGCATTACTTTCTAATCAAACAACTAAAAAGAGTAAGCTATCTTTATTAGAAACTTTAAGATACTCAGAAGTATTTTCTGAAAAAACTGCTGTATTAGCAAGAATCGAGAGGGAAATAAATGATTGATTACGAGTTAGTGGAAAAATACCTAGATGTAGCAAGGTCTGCTGTGAATACTGAAGGGCTTTGTAATTTAGAAGATATAACAAATCATCTACAAGCTTATCAGACTATTTTTGGAATGAATGATAATAGTCTGGATGAACTGATACGTCGTGTTCTTGAGCATGTGAGTATTTCTTTAGATGAAGGAGATATCCTACAGAGGAATCCTAAATCTAACTGGTTTATTCAAACGCGTGTTGAAAGAGGCACGGAGAGAATCGATGCTTATGAGAAATATTTGGAACACGTTTCTGGTTACTCTAAAAACGTGATTATCTCTATAAGTAATTCTATGGATAAAGTAATGAATAATATTGGAGATCCCCTGACGGAGTCTACGTTTTTTAAAAAAGGTTTGGTAATTGGTGATGTTCAATCAGGAAAAACTAGTAATTTCATTGCGCTGATGAATAAAGCAGCAGATGCGGGGTATAATGTGATTATCGTTACTACTGGAACAATCGAAAAATTAAGGCGTCAAACACAAGAGCGTATTGAAAAAGGCTTTGGAGGTTTTGATTCTGGTGATTTTGATGTGAAAAAGACAATTAAAAATTGGAATAAAGATTTAGAGGCATTAATGATCACAACTAAAACAGCAGATTTCAAAAAAAATGTAAATTTTACTACGGGTATTTCTAAGTCTGTACCAATGGTTGCTGTTATTAAAAAGAACAAGACCTCATTAGAAAGTCTTGCGGATTGGTTAAAAAAGCATAATGGTGAGAATATTGATAAAAGCTTATTATTTATAGATGATGAGGCAGATAATGCAACAATTAATACGAAGAATACGGAAGATCAGACAACAATCAATAAAGGCATAAGACGGATCTTATCGTTATTCAAACGTACTAGTTACGTTGGTTTTACAGCAACACCATTTGCAAATGTATTGATAGATCACAAAGAAGATGAGGATCTATTTCCAACGGATTTTATACAAATTTTGGAAACGCCTTCTAATTATATGGGAGCGGAAAGTATTTTTCCTGAAAATGGAAAATATCATAGCGTATTAAAGTCAAATGATGATGCAGAAAAGTATATACCTATTGTAATTCCGAAAGAACTACGGAAAAGTTTTATAGTTGATGAATTACCGGATAGTTTGAAAGAAGCCATAAAAATCTTTTTCATTCAGAATGCAATTCGAGATTTGAGAGGAGATAAAAACAAACATAGATCGATGCTTGTTAATGTTAGTCATTTAGTATATATGCAAAAGCAAGTGAATGAATTAATAACTAATGAAGTTGGATATTTACAACGACAAATCAAACAATATATTTTAAATGAAAGTTCATTAATTCATAAGGAATTAATGAAATTGTTTAATACGGAATTTACGAATATTCCAGAAAGGTGGGAACAAATTTATAAAAGTCTGTATGTTTCGACTGATAAAATACAAAGTGAAGTTATTAATGCTCAAAACAAAGGTTTTCAGTACGAAGATTACCCAGATGGAGCCCGTATTATTGCGGTAGGTGGTTTTGCATTGTCGCGTGGTTTGACCTTAGAAGGACTATCTCTTAGCTATCTTTATCGTAATACATTAATGTATGATACATTAATGCAAATGGGACGTTGGTTCGGATATCGTCCTAGATACGATGATATTATAAAATTATATATGCCTAATAGATCTATTGATTGGTATTATCAAATTTTGGAAGCTACCAATGACCTTAAGAGACAACTAAAGAATATGATAAACCAACATCAAACTCCAAATGATTTTGGCTTATATATACGTGAAGCGAATAATCAAGATGAAGCAAGGTTGCTAATTACTGCTCGAAACAAGATGAGACATGCTGTAAATCAAGATGTGACAGTTCGAATTTCTGGAGATTATAAAGAAACAACAAAGCTACCATTCGAGGAAGCAAAAATGAATCGAGAGTTAATTGAGCAATGGATTGAGAAACATAAGTTAGAATTTGATAATAGTTTGCTTATAAAAAATGCTGATAAGGAAGTAGCACAGGAAGTTTTAACTGGTTATAAATACGGAAACTACAATAAACTAAATGCAATGGTTGTTGTTGAAGTCCTTAAAGAATTTGATAAATTTGACATAAAGATTGCAGGTAATAAAGGTTCCACGATAGAAAATATAAAAAATAGAACAAGGTTATTTAGGTATGAACCAAATTTGAAGGTTATTGCTTTTTCAAATTCCAGAATAGGATCACCTAGTGATGGTAAATACGGTCTTGATACAAAAAGTTTAGAAAAATCAAGAAAATTTGATTCACAGAAATCTTATTTTTCTGAATTTGAAAAGGATGAAAGGAACCCATTGTTAATTCTTTATCCTGAACAGTTAAATCCGAGTCAGGATGAACCAACTAAATTGTTTTATGAGCAATATAAATGCGATATATTTTGGGCGTTATCTCTAGGTGTTCCGCAAACTGGGAAAAAACCTTTAGTTTATAAAACAAAAATGAATACGGTTTTACAACAACAATTACTTATCGGAAAACAAATTGAAGACTTTGCTACGATGGATGAAGCTGAGGAGGACATTGAGTGATGAAAGATATGTTTAACATTGTAAATCGTGTTAAGGCAGTAAAAACATTTAAAGGTATTGATAGTCAAGGATTTGAGTCTATTGTGTTCATATTTAAAAAACAACCGAAGTTTGAGCTAAAGACAACAAAAATTTCAAGTCGTATTTTTGAACGCTCAAACCAATTTAGATTATTTATTTCCTTGATTGATGATGATGAGAAATCAACTGAAATTTTTAATGTCTTAACTGAAGATTTGCTTAGTTGTGTAGAAAATGCAATTACTGAGCAAGAAGTTCTTGAGATTTTAGCTAGTAGATTTCAATATTGGTCAGATCTTTTTAAACGTGATAGACAGCAAATGGATGAGAAATGGGTCCAAGGATTTATTGGGGAATTGTGGTTTTTAGATAGTAGGTTAGCTCCTAAGATTGGTATTAATAACGCGGTAAAATCCTGGACGGGACCCAGTAAATCTAGTCAAGACTTCATTGCTACAGAAAAAATATTCGAAATAAAAACACGAACACAACAGTCTACGTCAATTAGAATATCAAATGACAACCAAGTAAGCATAAACATGTACTTGGTTGTCATTGAAGTTAGCAAATCAAGTGAATTGTCAAATTTATCTATAAATCTGACAAAATTAATATATTCTATCAAAAAAAAAATAGTAAGTCCAGAAACGCATCTTATATTCAATGAAAAGTTGTTAGAACTAGGTATTTTTCCAATTAAAGAAGCACAGGTATATGATAAGTTTTCATATGATGTTAAATCAATTTCGTATTTTGAAATAGGATCAGATTTTCCAATAATAGATCATTTAAATGTTCCAAAAGCTGTTGTCAGGTATGCTTATGATTTGTCTCTAAATAGCATAGTTAGTTTGAAGACGAGTGAGGAAGAAGTATGGAACTAAAAGATTTTCATCAGTCTTTTATACAACAAGTTAATGAACACCGGCAATTGACTGGCTCTACGTTTGAGGAAGCTTTTTTTGAGAATTATGTTGATTATTTAGTGGAAAATGATGAAATCATCGGTGAACCAAACTTCCTTCACTTTGAAATGCCTTTATCTCGTAATCAGAAAGCATGTATCTCCGGCTTTGCTTATAACGAGTTTGATGGGATCTTGTATTTGATGATTGTCGATGATATAGATTTTTCTTATGAAGTTCCCACTTTATTACTTGCCGATGCTGAGAGACTTTATAAAAGGGCTCGAAACTTTTTTTTACATTCTGAAGAAATTTCAAAGTATGGTGAGGAATCAAATGAAGCTGTGAATCTTGCTAAATCAATTTATACTAGGAAAAAAAATGATCAAAATCAATTTTACGAGTTGACATCTGTCAAAGTCTTCATTTTAACCGATAAACCTTTGTCACGTACTTTTAAAAGGATGGAAGATGAACAAATTCAAGAAGTAAAAATTTCAACGATGATTGTAGGGATAGAACGTATTTTAAGTTTATCGGAAAGCAGAAAAGGTAAGGTTGATTTAGAGATAGATTTAAACAATTTTCAATTAATACCTGCTATAAAAGCAAATGAGACAGATGAATATGAGTCATACTTGTGTAACATAAACGGATATACATTAGCGAAATTATATAATGACTACGGCAGTAGATTAATAGAGAGCAATGTCCGTTCCTTTTTACAGACACGTGGTAAAGTTAATAAAGGAATTAGACTTACCATATTAAAAGAGCCAGAGAAATTTTTTGCCTATAACAATGGTTTAACATGTACGGCTAAAAGTATACTTTTTAAGAACAATGCCATCTCTGAAATTATTGGTTTGCAAATTGTAAATGGTGGTCAAACAACAGCCAGTTTAGCAAACGTTCTAGTCAATGAAAAGGATGGTGCCGAAAAGCTTCAAGAAGTCTCAGTTCCTATGAAATTGAACGTTATAAAAAATATGGATATAGAAGATGAGTTGGTTCCAGCTATATCTCGTTATGCAAATTCACAGAATAAAGTATCAGATGTTGATTTAGCAAGCAACCACCCTTTTCATAAAAAAATTGAAGAATTATCAAGAAAAATTTCTACTCCAGCAGCAGACGGTTTTTCTCATGGAACGTATTGGTACTATGAAAGAGCAGCGGGTCAATATGCGCAAGAGACCTATAAAATGCCTACTAGCCAGAGAAAAAATTTCTTGGATAGAAACCCTAAAAATCAGATGTTTAAAAAATCAGATTTTGCTAAGTACTTTAATATATATCAGAAAAGACCTGATATTGCTTCTAAAGGCGGGCAAGCTGCCTTCAAAGCCTTTTCAACATGGATAATTCAAATATGGGATAAGGATTCTAATCTTGTAAACCAAGAATTTTATAAAGAAATGGTTTCAAATATTATTATGTTTAAAGAACTAGATAAACTAACTAAATGTGGCGCAGGTTCTAATGGATACAAAGCAAATATTAATGCTTATACGCTAGCATATCTTTATTGGTATCTTGAAGAAAAAATGAATATGAAATTTAATTATTTGAAAATATGGCAACAACAATCAGTACCCCAGCTAGTTTTAGAATTCATGGACGATATTTCATATGAAATCCGTGATATCTTGACAAGAGTAGAGGGAAATGTAACTGAGTATGCCAAAAGAATAGTAGCATGGGATGACGTTAAATCAATGGTAACGATAAATAGAGATTATGATTTATCTAGTATTACTATCTCAAAAGATGATGTAGCACAATTAAAAAAAACAGCTAGAAATAATGAAAAATTTGAAAGTGATTTTCTTGATACCGCATCAGTGTATAAAAGACTTGATGAGAATCCAAAATATTATACAGATATGTTAATTTTCATTGATGGACATTGTAAAGAGTTCTTACCGAAAGAGCGGAATGTAATTGCAATGTTAGCATCTAATAAATTTATATCAGATAAACAAAGTAAGATAGCGCTGCAAGCAATTGAAAAAGCTGAGCTCGAAGGGTTTGGAATATAATTTTTATGATGGAAATTTTATATTGAAAAGACTTTTAAAATCCCTCGATCAATTAAAAGTATAGCGCTACCTAGTTATACTTGTAAAAATATTCTTAATAGATCAAACTCCTAGCAAGTAATTTTTTTTTGAAGGGATTAGAAAGTCTATATACTAATGTTTTAGATAACTTCCAATTTTTTATATATCAAGTTTAATCATATATGAAAGATCTAAAATATAATGTAATATGTATTATTAAGCAAGTTATCAAGAAATGTGTGATTACAAATATTTGGTAAAAATACGAAAAAATTGAATGTGGAAGTTTAATAATGCTTCTCTAAGATATTTAGCTTTATCTGTTTTTAAAATTTTGATAGATTAAATAAAATTGATAGAAGAGTATATAGTAGGAGATACAGAAATTACAAATGCTTTACAAAATAGACTATTAGACAAATGTTACTTGAAAAAGTAGAAGTGGAGATTGCTTATTTGAGGTAAATGTGTAGTATGAGAATAATTCACGTAGTTGTTGAAATATTACTTTTGGTTCATATTTATAAAAAAGGTTTGTCTTTATACGGTGTATCTCTCAAATATGAAGATGTTCTATCAACTATGGGATGAAGATTTTCTTGGGAATTGAGTACGAATCAATTACAATATTTCAAGACACTTTCCATTTTTTGGAAGGTGTCTTTTTTATCAATCTCTCTAACCCAACCCAATCCTCTCCAAAAAATGGTATCATTAAGTAATGAAACATAACCATAAAAAATAACAAATATCGGAGGCAAAAAATGAGTAGTGTGGTTTGTCAAAGTTGTGGGGCGAATGCGTTTAGATGGTACGATACCGCTGATCAAGTGGTGGAATGTAAGTATTGTCATTCCAAGCAAGCTTTTATAAAAGGTATGGGCGTCGAGTCAGCCATAAAAGTTGTTTGGGGAAAAGAAGAAGCGGAGACGGATTCTGAATACCAAGAACGGATTCTTCATCAATTTGGTTTGAAAGATCAAGTGATTGAAGTGAAGAATTATTCATTAATCGATATTCCGTTAACATTTATTGTTTGGTTGTATTTGGATATTTTATTAGGAGCGTTGTTTATCTGTGGTGGCTTTCTATCTAAAAACTATCGAGCTTGGTACGCCAATTTACTTCGTTGGCACTTTTATGGTTGGCGTTATACAAAGTCAGCGACTGAAAAAGAGAAGGCAAGTCAACGGATTAGAGGCAGTCTGTTGATTAAATGGCTACTTCAAGAGGACCCCAACAAAACGAAAAAATTAATAATGGTTGGCGTATCCATCCTGTTCACTGTCCTGTTCGTTTACACTACAGGAAATGGCGCTGCCTAAACGAAATATTTATTGAAACACTTTCTGTTGATAGAAAGTGTTTTAACACAAAATAAAAAAAGTGGGCCATAAGTCGAAATGACTTATGGCCCACTAGCTATATTTTAAGATAATCATCTGAACAAAAGAGACTCTCCCTATAACCCTCACCGAGAAGACAAAATTTCATAAATCACATAGAGTTCCCAGTTGGAAATCTCTATTCGATAAAACTGTTCTAGAGTATAGAAAATGTTTTTAGCATTTTGGAAAAATGGTTTTTGGTTAATGGTTAGTTCCTCTAGGTTAGCAGGGATTTCATAGTCTTCAACGCCGAGCATGGTCCGCTCTACCATGAGCGCGTTGTGCATCATTAAGTTAAATTTCATTTTGCCGCTGAGTGTGAGGTCGAAACGTTTTTCAATGTTTTTTGTAACGTTTTCGACTTGTTTAATAATGACGTCAGGATTTAGAAATTCTAGTTTTTCTGACAAGCCTTCTTTCGAGAAGAAGTGAACAAATTCGTTAATCATGCTATCAATGTTATTGGGATGCATCAAGTTTTGGAAAGGTTCCATCAACTGGGTTCCTGCATCTTCGTCTAACATGTCTAAGAGGTTCACGCTAGCAACATTCGTATGATTGTCTAAGTAGGACGTCGTCAAAATGAGCGAGGTTTCTTTTAAATAATTTTCTTCGGCGTTGGCAATGTCTAACGTGTTCACCAAATCTTTGTATTTTAGGGTAATGACTTTAATGTCAGTATACAGGTATTTTTGACAGATTTGTTTGATTTGCTTGGCAATATCCAGACCTGAAATACTAGAGACAATGATATTTTTTTCCACTGAAAAGCCTTCAAAGTACTGTACATCAGTTTTAAATTTTTTTTCAGCGGTTTTAGCAATACCATAGAAAAGTTGTTCGTTCATTAATTGATGACCAATTTCCAACGCATAGGCAGTGGTCAGGTTGTTGATCACCAAGAGTTCTCCAAGAATTTGCGGTTTCAAACTTTTATAAAGTTGTGTCAGGGAACCCATATCGACGAGCATAATGACGCCTTGTGATGTGTCCCGCTGAGAAAGCCAGTCTTTTAACTTCGGCGACGATATCTCGGACGGAGGAGGTTAAGGGCATGTTAATCGCATCGAAAATATAGGTACCACATAATTTGTTGGCAACGGCTTGAATACTTGTGGCAGTCGATTCACCATGCGCCACGAGGAGCGCTTGGTAAGGAATCGTTTCAGAAATTTCTCCGCTAAGTAATACAGATAAGAGTACCTCTGTCAAGAAACGGTATTCTTCTGGCAGCGGACTGACTAAGTTTTTCACGAGGGAAACCGTTCGCGGATAGTGTTCTTTTAACTGTGCTTGGACTGGAAGGAGCATTGTTTCGTTAAATGTTGGCGGTAAAATTTTCAGCAATTTGGCAACATCTTTCATCGGTTTTTCAGTTTGTTCAGGTTGGTTAATAATTAGTTTGTTTTTGGTTTGGACTTCCGTGACTAGGTTTTGTAAAAAATAATCATTTTCCAAGGTTATTTCATCGTCTAAACAATATTTAATGAATTGTGTCAGTTCAGTTTTTAAGTGGGCCAGTGTTTTTTCTTTTGTAAATAAGGCTTCAAATGTTGCGAAAATATCGGAAGAAAGTGTGTCTTCTTCTAACACTTCTTTGTCTAAAGGAATCGCAATCATTGGTTGAGTCGCATCGCCAATGACGACGGGTTGATTGGGCAAAGTTTTTCGTAATTGCGACGCGCAAAGGAGCTGCACTTTGTTGGATAAACTTCCCACGTTGCCAGGTTCGTCATTTTCTAATAATGCCGTAAAGATTTCTTCGTCCACGTTGATGTCTTTGGTCATTCGTTTCGCTTCTCGGTGAAATAAGTTTTTCAAAATCGCAATCCGTTCTCGAATGGGGCGCTCTTTGAAGTTCGGAAGTGAGACGATTACGGAAATTCGGCGATAAAAGGTTGGTAATAAGACTTTTTTCGGGTTTTCGGTGGTCGCAAATAGTAGCCGGACCTTGGAATGCACCATTTTTCCTTCTTCACCAATAGGGCGGAAGGTCCCTGTATCCATAAACTGAAAGAGTTTTTCTTGGTTTTCGTTGGATAATCGATGTACTTCATCTAAAAAGAGTACGGAATTATTAGCTTGGGCCAAGAGTCCTTGTTTTTCTGATTCAGCCCCAGTGAATGCGCCTTTGGTATGGCCGAAGAGAATGGATGATAGCAATTCGGGATTATTGGCATAATCGGCACAGTTAAAGGTGTAGAATTTTTCCAGGCCAATGATTTGTTCATTTTTCAGATACTCATAAATCAGTTTTGCCAAAAAGCTTTTGCCGACGCCACTGGCTCCATGGATTAATAAAGGCATACCCAATGGGGGATACAACATAGCGGCTTTGCATTGTTCGATGGCTTTTTTGGCGCTGCCTTGGCTACCGATGTATTGTCGAAACACATCGGTCGTGGGGGTTGTTGCACGGGTTAATTGCCAATAAACGGGTTTTTTTCCCGTTTGTTGGACTTCACCTTTTTCCAATAATTTATTTAAGTATAAGCTGGTTACCGAGCGGCTTAATTGAATTTTTGTGGCAATTTCTTGTGTGCTCATCGGGGTGTTGCTGGTTTCTAAAATATCAACTAAGTGTTGGTAGGTCTCCAAGCGCATGATTCATCGTCCTTCCAAAAGAGAGGTCGGGACAGGGGTTGCTTCTGTTCCCGCCGTTTATCAGCTTTTAAGCCTGAGATAAAAATCACTTTGGATTTTTGTCTCAGGCTCTAAGTGTTTAATAATTAAATGTTTATTGTTTCAATTTTAACAGATGCCTAGTAATCCTAGCAAGATGCCTAAGAACATGATGCCAAACATCACCACGTTAACATTGACTTTTTTGCGTAATAGCCAGAAAGCAAGTAACGTCACGGCTAATGGTACGATACCGACGAATAGTTGATCCAAATAGTCTTGGATTTTAACTACGTCTTCGCTTCCTTTAACGGAAACTTCAAGAATCGTTTTGAATTTTACATTCGAAGCAGTCATACTGCCCATCATCATTAAGCCTAGCATACTTGATACTTTTGTGAGTATCTTCATTCCGCCTGATTCGTACATTTTTTGGATAAAACTTTCACCGATTGAATAGCCGCTATACAACGCATAATAGTGAATTAAGAACGCAGGGACGTTGTATAAAAGTAAGAAGACAATCGCCCCTAATGGCGAACCAGTGCTGGCTAATGAAATCCCAATCCCAGCAGCAATAACACGTAAGATGCCCCAGAAGAAGGAATCACCGATGCCTGAAAGTGGCCCCATTAGTGAGGCTTTAACTGCTGTAATAGAGCTAGCATCAAAGTTTTCGTCTTCACTGTTTTGTTTTTCCATCGAAGCAACGAGCCCCATGATGAAGTTATTGATATGCATGGTTGCATTGAACCAAGTGGTGTGACGCACCAATGCCTCGGCCCGTTCTTCCTTGGTTTTATAAAAACGATTGATAACTGGGAGTAAAGTGTACATGACACCCACTGCGTGGTATTGTGTAGCTCCTGTCCGGCTAGCGTTCATCGTCCAAGAACGCCAGAAAACAGAGCGCATCATTTTTTTCTCTTCTTTAGATAAATTCTCTTTTAACTTCATGCGAAAAAGTCCTCCTCTTCGATTTCTTTCGCGCTGCCTTCAACCGCAGAAGACGCCGCAGGTTTTCTTTTTAGAATGTCGCGAAATTCTACATCCCGTTGGGCACTCACGACACAAATTACTGTCCCGATGACCGCTACCGCAACGGCTGGTAATTGTAGGTACGCGGTTAAAACAAAGCCTAAAATGTAAAAGACGGCTAATTTATTATCCCATAATAGTTTCATTAACATAGCAAACCCAACGGCAGGTAAAAGTCCGCCAGCTGCGCTTAAGCCGTTCATCAAATTTTGTGGAATGCTTTCAACAAACAGATTTACTGGCCCGCTTCCTGCTAAAATTCCGATAAATGAAATCGAAGCGATGATTAAATAATAAATGATCCACGTTCCGTAATGCAGTGTCACAACCATTTTTTGGTTGCCTTCACGTGCTGCTTTGTCAAGAGAAGGAGCAAAGATATTCATAAAGACATTTTTTAAAAACATCACCACGAAAGCGGCTAACATCCCAATTGGTACGGCTAACGTCATGGCGGCTTTTTGTTCGACATTTGAAATAATTGCAAACGTTGTGGCTAAAGTAGTCGCAGTTACAGGTTCCGCTGCGATAACACCACCGATATTAACATTTCCTAAGAAAATTGCTTCTAAAGAGGCCCCCATTAAGACCCCTGTTTTCATGTCGCCCATTAAAATTCCTGTGACTAATCCAACGACTAAGGGACGTTCCATCATACTTTGACCAGTTAAATAATTCCCAGCAAAACAGATAAATACAGCTAAGGCTGCCATTGTTGCATGCATAAGCATTGTTCATTTCCTCCTTTTAATTGACGGCTTGTTTTAGACTTAATTTTGAGTTGGTTGGCAGTACTTGGTTATAGCTTTCCACGTGAGTCAAACTGGCTAATTCTTTGGCAGCTTCTAACTCTTCAGGGTTTAATTGGACACTCGGGAAAACCATTGTTTTGGTGGCTGGATCTGATTTATCAAAGCGGCCAGCGTTGGCAACATTCACACTTTCAATATCTGTCACGTTTTTCGCAATTTTAGTAGCATCCGCTACACTGTTCACAATTACAAAAATTCGTTTGTCTTTACCACGAGGATCATTAAAGACATCAATCGCATCATCGACTGAGCGAATTAATAGTTTCATACCATTAGGGACAGCCATTTTTAATGTCATTTGCATTACTTCGTTTTTGGCTGCTTCATCATTCGCTACAACTAATAAGGGGGCATTCAATTCTTTGGTCCAAACTACGGCTACTTGGCCGTGAATTAATCTGTCGTCTACTCGTACTTGTGTAATCATTTTAATTTCCTCCTAAAAAAAGTTTTCTTCTTCATTTGATGGGTTTAATTCAACGAATTGAATTTGTGCTTCAGCAATTGTTGCTTGAATATCTTCTTTGGTTAGCTTTTCGCCTTCTTTTAAGAAAATCAGCGACAAGGCAATGGCTAAGTTGGCATTGGAAATGATAAAAACATTGTCTGGTTTTGTCGTCATGACTTCTTGAACAATTTTTTGATTGACACTACCACCATATAAATCTGTTAAAATAATAGCTTGTTCTTCTGCGCCAAGGGACTGAAGAAACGTTTGAATAATTGGCGTGTAGTCCTCAGGAGTCACATAGGCATTGATGACCGCCAGCTCTTTTCCTTTGTCTGCGAGAATATCCAAGGAACTTTGGAAGCCTTTCGCTAAGTTTCCGTGACTAGCAATTAAAAATTTTCTTTTCATTCTTTTCACCTCACTTTTATATAAAGCAAGTTCTGTGCCAAAAAAAGAGAACTCTAAATCCTTGATTTGAAAGGGTTTTGACGCTCTTGAAACTGTTTAAACAGTTTTGAATCAAAATAAACACGTTAATCGTTGGCTAGTTTGTTGTTGAAAAATAGCTAAGCAAAACTGTGAAATTTAATCAAAATAACCCCCGTTTTTATCGAGAAGTGTTACAATAATATTCATGAATATTTATACATTAAGGAGAGTTACGAATGACTGATGCTCTTGTGATACAAGATTTACGCAAAGTGTACGCTTCAGGTGTTGAAGCGTTGCGGGGGATTGATTTAACAGTCGAAGAAGGCGATTTTTATGCTCTTTTGGGACCGAATGGCGCAGGAAAATCAACGACGATTGGGATTGTGACCTCGTTAGTTAATAAGACTTCGGGGAAAGTCAAAATTTTTGGGTATGATTTAGATACGGAAATGGTGCGGGCGAAGCAACAGATTGGGTTAGTGCCGCAGGAGTTTAACTTCAATCCGTTTGAAACGGTCCAGCAGATTGTGGTCAATCAAGCGGGCTATTATGGGGTGTCTCGTAAAGAAGCCATGAAACGGAGTGAAAAGTATTTAAAACAATCCAATTTATGGGAAAAACGGAACGAACGGGCGCGAATGCTTTCTGGCGGAATGAAACGTCGCTTGATGATTGCTCGCGCGCTGATGCATGAGCCGAAGTTATTGATTTTAGATGAACCAACTGCAGGTGTCGATATTGAATTGCGCCGTGAAATGTGGGCCTTTTTACAAGAGTTAAATGTGCAGGGAACCACGATTATTTTGACGACCCATTACTTAGAAGAAGCTGAGATGTTGTGTCGCAACATTGGGATTATTCAGTCTGGTGAATTGATTGAAAACACCAGCATGAAGCACTTGTTAGCAAAATTACAATTTGAAACGTTTATTTTTGATTTAGCACCTTATACGCAGGCGCCAGTTATTGAAGGCTATCAAAGCGTATTTGAGGACGAGTTAACGTTAGCGGTGGAAGTGGAACGAAACCAAGGAGTCAATCACTTGTTTGAACAGCTAAGTCAACAAGGAATCAAAGTATTGTCAATGCGGAATAAGTCCAACCGTTTGGAAGAGCTCTTCTTGAAGATTACCGAGGATACGTACCAAAGGGAGGATCAACATGTTTAGTCTGTATTTTACTGCTTTAAAAAGTTTAGCTGTGAAGGAAACCAACCGTTATTTACGGATTTGGGTCCAAACACTGGTACCGCCAGTAATTACGACGTCCTTATATTTTGTGATTTTTGGGAAAATGATTGGCGGGCGAATTGGCGACATGGGCGGTTTTTCTTATATGGAATTTATCGTGCCAGGTTTAATTATGATGTCAGCCATTACAAGCTCGTACGCCAATGTTTCATCTTCCTTTTTCTCACAAAAATTCCAGAAAAATATCGAAGAAATTCTCGTGGCGCCAGTTCCAACTCATGTGATTATTTGGGGATTTGTGATTGGTGGCGTTGGTCGTAGTATTTTGGTCGGTGCATTAGTTACCATCATTTCTCTATTTTTTGTGCCATTGCACGTTGTTTCTTGGCTGATGGTCATCATGACTTTATTGATGACAGCGATTCTCTTTTCTTTAGCTGGTTTGTTAAATGGTATTTTTGCGCAATCCTATGATGATGTATCGATTGTGCCAACCTTTGTGTTACAGCCTTTAACCTATTTGGGTGGGGTTTTCTATGCCATTTCCATGTTGCCGCCATTTTGGCAAACTGTCTCAAAAGTTAATCCGATTGTTTACATGATTTCTGGGTTCCGCTACGGTTTCCTAGGGGTTCAAGATGTGCCAATTGGTATTTCTATGACCATTTTAATCTTATTTATTGTCGTTTTATATGGCATTTGTTGGTACCTTGTAGAAACAGGGCGTGGCTTACGTAGTTAAGCCGTAAAAAGATTAAACTGTCTGAATCACTCATTCTAGCGAGCAGATTCAGACAGTTTTCTTGTTTCTAAGTATGCTTTTTTGATTCTTCGTGCATTTCCCTGTATAATAGCAATGTTTCGCACCAGAATATGTCGACAAGTTGTCGTTGAAAATAAAGAAAAAATCAGAAACGGAGTATATGAAGATGAGCAAGAATTTTTGGGCAACATTGCCAAAGCCCTTTTTTGTTTTAGCACCAATGGAAGACGTCACTGATGTGGTCTTTCGTCATGTCGTGAAAGAAGCTGGGGCGCCAGATGTGTTTTTTACAGAGTTTACTAATTCAGATAGTTATTGTCATCCTGAAGGAAAAGACAGTGTGCGCGGGCGCCTCGTTTTTACAGAAGATGAACAGCCGATGGTGGCACATATTTGGGGGGATAAACCGGAATTTTTCCGTGAAATGAGTATCGGCGTAGCGGAGATGGGCTTTCAAGGATTAGATATAAATATGGGCTGTCCTGTGCCCAACGTGGCTGAGCGTGGAAAAGGCAGCGGGCTGATTTTGCGCCCAGAAGTCGCGGCTGAATTGATTGACGCCGCCAAAGCAGGTGGCTTACCTGTTAGTGTCAAAACACGCATTGGGTTTACTGAAATGGCGGAAATGGATGCGTGGATCACGCATTTATTAGAGCAAGACATTGCGAATCTATCCATTCATTTGCGAACACGAAAAGAGATGAGTAAAGTGGATGCCCATTGGGAGGTCATTCCGCAAATTATGGCTATTCGGGACCGTGTCGCACCGCAAACGACAATTACGATTAATGGGGATATTCCCGATCGTCAAAAGGGCCTAGAATTAGCAGAACAATATGGTGTAGATGGCATCATGATTGGCCGGGGGATTTTTAAAAATCTTTATGCCTTTGAAAAAGAACCCAAAACACATACGCCACAAGAATTGCTGGGCTTGCTACGTTTACAATTGGATTTGCAAGACAAATATGCAGAATTGGTGCCTCGTTCCATCGTTGGGCTGCATCGCTTCTTTAAAATTTATGTCAAAGGCTTTCCAGGTGCTAGCGATTTAAGAGCACAATTAATGAATACAAAATCAACGGATGAAGTGCGCCAGTTGTTAGCGACGTTTGAAGCAGAACATGGTGTGCTTGACTAAATAAAAAAAGAGAGGAGGTAGCATTTTAGCTAATGCTATCTCCTCTCTTTTGAATGCTTAATGCGCAATCATTTCTTGGGCAATTTCTTGTTTGCTTAAGTCGCTTGGATAATACGTTGGCCAGTTGTCCATTTCATTGAACAGACTTTCTTGGCTATCGCCGCCGAAGAAGATGTGGAAATGAGCGGCTTTCGTTGGTGCGATGTTGTGGTCGCTAAATTGGACGTATTTAAACCGCCCAGCATTGGCATCGTCTGTTTCAAAAAGGAAACGGACGCCACGGTTGCCTTTTGCATAGTTTAAAATTTTATAACCGGCTGCTTTATAGGTGAATTTTTGTGGTTTGCCATCGACCAGAAATTCAATGGTGGAATCAGTGATGTTGATGTGGTCGACATCGGTTTGATAGCCGGCATCATAGTAGGTTTTGTATTCGGCTGGTGTTTTATCTTTTTTCAGTTTCGCTTTGTAATCGAAGACTTGGTCTAATGTGCCATCTTTTAATAAAGGATAGACGGATTGCCAATTTCCAGCGTAATCTGCCAGTGTTCTCTCAGCCACCTCACTGTCTTTGAAATAGCCGTTAGCCACGGTTTTTTCTGTTTTTTCAGAGGTTTCTGGCTGAACCTCTTTCCCGGCTGTATCTGTTGTTTTTTTCAAAGCAGTTAAGTTTTCTTTCATTACAGAAAGATAATCTTCGCCATTGTCCATTTGTTTTTGTGTCAAACTTTCTAGCGGGTTTAGGACTTCCAATTGAACATTTGCTTCGTCAGCTAACGTTTTAGCAATTTTATCGTTGGCATTTTTTTCAAAATAAATATAGCGAATTTGATTGTCTGTGACATATTTTTTCAACTCTGCCAAGCGCCCTGCTGTTGGCTCTTGTTCAGGTGTTAAACCAGCTATTGGTACTTGTTTTAAGCCGTAATCTAAGGCAAGATAACCAAATGCAGCATGTTGGGTAACAAAACTTTTTTGCTTAGCATCTTTCAAAGCTGTTTGGAACTCTTTGTCTAAGGCTGTTAATTTTGTTAAGTATTTTTCTGCGTTTGTTTCAAATGTTTTGGCTTTTTTAGGGTAAAGTTTGACTAATTGTTCTTTGATGTTTGTGACTTCTTGGATGGCACGATGAGGCGAAACCCAAGTATGCGGGTCTAATTCATGGTGGTGGCCTTCTTCGCCATGTTCGTGGTCATGGTCGTGTCCGTCTTCGTCACTGCCGGGAAGTAAGACCATGTTTTCGGTACCTTTAATGACGTTCGGGGCTCCTTTTTTCCAGCCTTTAGCAGCTTTTGGTACCCAAGATTCCATATTTTCATTGTGGTAAACGAAAACATCCGCATCATGGATGGTAGCCATATCTTTGGCGGATGGTTCATAATCGTGTGGTTCAGAACCAGCAGGGATTAACAATTTGACGTCTCCTTCATCGCCTACAATATTTTTAGTGAAATCGTACATAGGATAAAAAGTCGTGACAATGGATAGTTTTTCTTTACCGTCAGCGGTTTTATCAGAGGTGTTTGTTTTACCGCAAGCGCCGAAAAGGATTAGCGATAAGGCGGCTAACAGGGGAAGAGTAAATTTTTTCATAGGTGTGCTCCTTTAGTGAATTACGCAATTTTCTTTTGTTTATTGCGCTTATGTTCTTTAATAATTTTAAGTGCGCGTTTTCGTGTTTTGATGTTGGGACTTTTCAGTCGACGATAAGCGCTAGATAAGTCAGTTTTTTCCATTATATATAGGACCTCCATTTCGTAAAAAATAATTTACGGAGTAGCTATTTTGTTGAGGGTTTGAAAGGTTTCTTGGATTTTTTTTGTCTCTAATTCTTTGCCAATCAGAACAATTGTCGTTTCTTGAGGGGGTTGATTCGTCATTTGAAAGGCCACTTGCTGGTTGACGCCTTGCATGGCAATGGCCAAGTCATGCTCCTGTAAGGCGAGAATCCCTTTGAAACGGTATAACTTTTCCTGATGTGTATACATTAACCAATCAAGCCAACGAGTGAAAAGAGGTTCGTTGAGGGCTGAGGACGCCGTTAACGTAAGGGAGTGAAAGGTATGGTGATGATGCTCGTGGGCGTGCTCATGCGGGGAATGAGTCATTTCGTGTTCTGTAAGTGTTGCCGTAAACTTATTTAATTGAAAAAAGTCACTAGCCAAAAGAGGCTCGTTGGCTTGAAAGGATAAAATATCAGCAAAAGGATTAATGGTACGAAGGGTTTCTTGGAACGTTGGTAGCTGAGTGCTGTCTGCTGGTTCCTTGACAGAAAAAAAGAGGCGATCTGCTAAGGCCAGTTGTTTGATGGCTTCGGCTTCTTGAAGCTGTTGTTGCCAATGATGCCCATCAACGACCGTTAAGAGACTGTCTATATAGAAATGATTTTTGATGTGCGGGGTCGTTAAAATTGTTTGAATGATTGGTTGCGGATCAGCAATGCCCGTTGTTTCTAAAATGACTTGGGCAATGGGTTGTTGTTCTTCTTGGTACACTTCTAAGATTGCTGATAAAGAGGCAAGAAGATCTCCTCGTAAGCTGCAGCACATGCAACCGTTATTTAATTGAATAATTCGTTCCGTGGTTTGTAAAAGTAATGCGTGGTCAACGCCTGTTTGACCAAATTCATTTTCAATAATAATAATTTCTTCTTTAGGAAACGGTGACTGCGCAAGCGCATGGTTAATTAAGGTTGTTTTTCCTGCGCCTAAAAAGCCAGAAACAATGGTGATTGGAATGCCCATCAAGTTTTCCTCTTGTTATTTGACTTCAGTGAAAAGTGCGCGGCGCCGTAATTTTGGTGAATATTTTTTCAGCTGTAATTTTTCTGGTGTATTTCGTTTGTTTTTACTTGTTAAGTAAAGGCGCTCGCCAGTTTCAGCGCAAGCTAACGTAATGGTTTGGCGCATAGTGCCGTCCTCCAATTTGATTTTTTAATTGCGTATAAAAGATAAAGGGGGCTGCGAGGTCAGCCCAAATGCGACTGTCCTCGCTAGTTGTCTTTATCGAAATAATGAGTTACCAGCTTGCTTTTTTGACGCCAGGAATCAAGCCTTGGTGAGCCAATTCACGGAAACGAATCCGAGACATGCCAAATTTACGCATGTAGCCACGTGGGCGCCCATCTGTTTGATCGCGGAGTTTTAAGCGACTTGGATGAGCATCTTTTGGCAATTTGCTAAGACCTTCATAATCGCCAGCTTCTTTTAAGGCTTGGCGAATAGGCGCATATTTTGCAATCATTGCTTGTTGTTTTTTTGCTTTAGCAATTTTTGATTTTTTAGCCATAAGGCACTTCCTTTCTTTTTGGATTTATAAAATATAAATCGTAATGGTTACGATTTGAACGGAAGTATATTATCAGGTGTTACGTTGTTTGTCAAGTGAGAATTTCGTTTTTTTTAGGACTTGCTAAGTTGAGAAGTTAGAAATGTTTGTTTTAGCGCTGTTTTGTAGTATCTTTTAAGAAAGAGTAAAAAGGAGTGAAGATGGCAATGGTAGAACGTTTGACGATTATTCGTGGTGTGGAAAAATTTGAATTACAAACGAAAACAGCGCGCTGGGTGTTAGCAAAAGAAGAGGGATATTCGCCGGTTCAAATGCTCGTTTCGGCAATTGGCGCTTGTGGGGGATACGTGTATCAATCCGTTTTGGAAAATTCGCACATTCCCTTTGAGTTTGAAAAAATAGAAGTCACGTATTCAAGAGAAGTAGAGAGACGCGCACAACCATTAAAACAGGTGACGATTCTCTTTTATGTGACTGTTCCAGAAGCCTTTCAAGAACGGGCGACACGGTGTTTGAAGCTTGTCTCCCCAAACTGTCCAGTGATTCAATCATTGGCTGAAAGAATTACTGTCGAAGAAACAGTTGTATTTAAAAAGTAAACCATTAGAGACATTATCGTTACGAACGCTTTTCCCTTTTTGGATGCCTCGTTTCTGAGAATATCTTTTTTTAGAGGAGCGTAGGGAAATAGCTGTAGAAACAGGAAATTTTTAATTCATTTGTACAAAATAATACAGACAAAAAACAGATAGTGTTTTTTTCACAAATAAAAAGGTTGCTTTTTTTTCTGTTTTAGTAGATGATGTAAGTAGTTACATCTCTGATATAACGCTGTTTTTCGAAACGTGTGTTATTTTTTAATTCGTAATAGTTTTTTTAAATCGTTTCACAGAATTACTTTAATTGTTATACAGTTTTTTTAGTTGTTATAGTTTGTTTGTCGGCCTTTAGGAGGTAATCATGATTGAGTTAGTGAATGTGTCGAAAGTCTATCAAGAGACACACGCGTTAAAAAATATTCACTTTTCTGTCCAACCAGGAGAAATCGTTGGGATTGTTGGGAAAAGTGGCTCTGGCAAGTCCACGTTGTTACGTTTGTTGAATTTAATGGAACAACCGAGTGAAGGGGAGATTCGTATTGATGGCAGAAATGTTCAAACCTTCTCTAAAAAAGAAGTTCGCCAGCAACAACAACAAATGGGGATGGTGTTTCAGCATTACAATTTGTTAGAAAATTTGAAAATTTATGATAATGTTGCGTTGCCTTTGAAACTTTTAAAAGAGAAACAGCCTGAAAAAATTGAGCGTTTATTAACGTTTGTTGATATGGCCCATAAGGCAGAAGCGTATCCTGCTCAGCTTTCTGGTGGGGAAAAACAGCGTGTCTCTATTGCTCGAGCGTTGAGCCGTAATCCAAAATGGTTATTATGTGACGAGGCAACGAGTTCATTAGATGAAGAAAATACAGAAAGTGTCGTTCGACTATTACATAAGACGCATCAGGAATTCCGACCGACTATTTTCTTTGTTAGTCACGAATTAGAAACCGTGAAGCGCTTATGTAATCGTATCTTAGTGATGGAAAAAGGTCAGTTAATTGGCGAATTTCTGAATAATCCTCAGCAATATGAGGAAGAACCGCTTTCCTATTTAGAAAAAGTGGAAAGGAGTTTGCGTCCATGACTTTTTCAGAAACCTTTGCCGAATATTGGCCATCTATGCTGATTGGTTTAAAAGAAACAGGGATTATGATGTCGATTTCGATGGCTATCTGTTTGCTTGTTGGCTTGCCTTTAGGCTTAGGACTATTTTTGGCTAATCCGAAAGTCAAAGGACATCAACCTTGGCTATACTGGGTTTTAAATTTCATTGTAACTGTTATTCGCTCGTTTCCTTATTTATTATTTGTGATTGCGTTGATTCCAGTCACTCGTTCTGTTTTAGGAAAGGCGTTTGGCCCAATTCCTTCATCTGTGCCATTGAGTATTGTTGCGATCGCGATTTTTGCTCGCTTGGTTGAACAAGTGCTGTTGGATGTTCCAGAAGAAATTTATTTTTTAGCTAATTCGTTAGGTACCTCGAAAGTCCAATACATTTGGCACTTTTTATTGGTGGAAGCACGTAGCGGATTGGTCCTTGCTTACACAACCACGACAGTGAGTATGGTTTCATATTCCACGGTGATGGGTGTTGTTGGTGGCGGCGGGATTGGCGATTTTGCAGTTCGTGTCGGGTATCAACGGTATGAATACGGTATTATGTATGTTGCCATTGTGATTATGATTGCACTGGTCTTCATTTTACAAATGCTTGGGAACTTCATTGCCCAAAAACTAGACAAAAGAAAGTAGGAGGACAAAAGAATGAAGAAGTTTTATTTAGCAACATTCGCTGTTATTGCAACAGTCATTTTAGCTGCCTGTGGGGGAAATAAACAAGCAGATCAGAAAGAAGACAAGGAGATTACCGTGGCCGTGCAATTGGAATCTTCAAAAGATATCTTGGAGATTGCCAAGAAAGAAGCTGAGAAAAAAGGGTACAAAATTAACATTATGGAAGTGAGCGACAATGTTGCCTACAACGATGCCGTGCAACATGACGAAGCGGATGCTAATTTTGCGCAACATCAACCCTTCATGGAAATGTTTAACAAAGAGAAAAAAGCTGATTTAGTGGCTGTTCAACCGATTTATTATTTTGCTGGTGGTTTCTATTCAAAAGAATATCAAGATGCGAAAGATTTACCTGAAAATGCCAAAGTGGGGATTCCTAGCGATCCAACCAATGAAGGTCGTGCTTTAGCAATTTTAAATGCAAACGGCGTGATTAAATTAAAAGAAGGTGTCGGCTTTAACGGCACGGTGGCAGATGTCGTGGAAAATCCTAAAAACATCACTTTTGAAAGCATTGATTTACTGAATTTAGCTAAAGCCTATGATGAAAAAGACATCGCTATGGTGTTCTGCTACCCAGCCTACTTAGAACCTGCTGGTTTAACAACGAAAGATGCGATTTTGTTAGAAGATGAAGAAGCAAGTAAACATTACGCATTGCAAGTTGTGACACGTAAAGGCGAAAAAGATAGCGAAAAGATCAAGGTTTTAAAAGAAGCGATGACAACAAAAGAAGTTGCTGAATACATCAAGAAAAATTCTAAAGGCGCTAATATTCCTGCGTTTTAATGAATAGAAAAAATGAAGCCTCTTTTTTGAGAAGCTTCATTTTTTTCTTTTCCTTGATTTATAGTATAGTTAATAGGAAGGAGGTGCCGGTGTGGTCGAATTATTTATTTTAATGATGGAACGGGTGGGCTTAATTATTTTACTGGCCTTTCTTTTAGTGAATGTGCCTTATTTTAAGCGTGTTTTATTAAGTCGTGAAAAAATGTCTTCAAAAGTTCAGTTGATTTTGATTTTTGGTTTATTTGCTATTATTTCTAATTTTACAGGTATCGAAATCGCTAAGAATCAGATTGTCCCCAATAATTTACTAACCTATTTAAGCAGCAATGCTTCCATTGCAAATACGCGTACGTTAGTAATTGGCGTTTCTGGATTAGTGGGTGGTCCGATTGTCGGCAGTACGGTTGGTTTAATTGCTGGCTTTCATCGGGTTATTCAAGGCGGGGGGCATAGTTTCTTTTATGTGCCTGCTTCTTTAATTGTTGGCTTAATTGCCGGTTTTTTAGGGAGCCGCATGGCAAAGCAAACCGTTTTTCCGTCTGCCGGCTTTTCTGCCATTGTCGGAGCGTGCATGGAAATGATTCAGATGATTTTTATTTTCTTTTTCAGCGGTGATCTATCGGATGGGGCCACGTTGGTTCGTTTTATTGCGCTGCCGATGATTTTGTTAAATAGCGTAGGAACGTTCATTTTTATGTCGATTCTAACGACGACATTGAAACAAGAAGAGCAGGCCAAAGCGGTTCAGACGCACGATGTTTTGGAATTAGCAGCGGAAACACTGCCATATTTTCGAGAAGGCCTCAATAAAAATTCCAGCAAAAAAGTTGCGGAGATTATTAAGCATTATACAAAAGTCAGTGCGATTAGCATGACAAACAGTCATCAAATTTTAGCTCATGTTGGCGCAGGAAGCGATCATCATATTCCAGAGCTAGAAGTCATTACGGAGCTTTCTCGGGAAGTGTTACGGACGGGCCGAATGACCATCGCACATGCCAAAGAAGAAGTTGGTTGTTCGGACCCTAATTGTCCGTTGCAAGCGGCGATTGTGATTCCATTATTTTCCCATCAGCAAATTGTTGGCACCTTAAAAATGTACTTTACGGATCCAGCGCAATTAACACATGTCGAGGAACAGTTAGCAGAAGGTCTTGGGACAATTTTTTCTTCACAAATTGAATTAGGTGAAGCGGAAGTACAATCAAAATTACTTAAAGAAGCTGAAATTAAATCCTTGCAAGCGCAAGTGAACCCGCATTTCTTCTTTAATGCCATCAATACTATTTCCGCATTAATGCGGAAAGACAGTGAAAAAGCGCGGAAACTATTGCTCCAATTAAGTAAATACTTTCGAGGTAACTTGCAGGGAGCCGTGCAAACTACGATCCCAGTTTCACAAGAACTAGAACAAGTAAAAGCCTATTTGTCATTAGAACAAGCACGGTTTCCGAATCGTTATCAAGTAACATTTGACGTGGAAGAAGCGGTTGCTTCAGAAAAAGTACCGCCGTATGCGATTCAGGTGTTAGTGGAAAATACCATCAAGCATGCATTTGGCAGCCGGAAGGAGAACAATCAAGTTCGGGTAGTGGTCAAAGCAAAACAACATAAATTACATGTGGATGTGTATGACAATGGGCAAGGGATTCCTGAAGAACGCCGCTTGCTATTAGGAAAGACAACAGTGACTTCGGAAAAAGGCACCGGCACGGCACTGGAAAACTTGTCCCGCAGAATGGCGAACCTTTATGGATCAGAAGGTTGTTTTTTAATTGAAAATTTAGAGACAGGCGGGAGCCATGTTCATTTAGAAATCCCGATGGAACAGGAGGAATTAGATGCACGTATTAATCGTTGATGATGAGCCCTTAGCACGAGGAGAATTGAGCTATCTTGTTTCCCAACATCCGCAAGTGACGAGCGTTGCAGAAGCGGATTCTGTGGCGGAGGCAATGGAAGAGATGATGGATCAAAAGCCAGATTTGTTATTTTTAGATATTCATTTGACCGATGAAAGCGGGTTTGATTTAGCGGAAAAATTAACCCATCTTAAAAAAGCGCCCTACTTGGTCTTTGCAACCGCCTATGATCAATATGCGTTAAAGGCCTTTCAAGTGAATGCAAAAGATTATATTTTGAAACCTTTTGAAGAAGAAAAAATAACACAAGTCATTGAAAAAGCATCGAAAGAAATGGCTCAAGCTGTCCCAGAAAACACTGCTGAAAAAGGACCAAAATCTGAAGCAATACCTATTCAAGGGGAAGACCGCATTTATCTTGTGGCGCCAGAAGATATTTACCTCGTTTCTGTCGAAGAACGGCAACTGAGCATTTTTGTGGATCAACAGGTCTACAAGATGACAGGGACCCTCAACAGTATCGAACAAAAATTACCTGCCACGCTCTTTATTAAAACGCATCGAAGTTTCATCTTGAATCGAACAAAAATTCAAGAAATTCAGCCGTGGTTTAATAACACGTTGCAAGTAATTTTAACCAACGGCTCAAAAGTACCTGTTAGCCGTTCATACGTCAAAGAATTTAAAGAAAAACTTGGCTTAAGTTAAAAAATCACCACTTGAAATGTCGAATGCATTTCAAGTGGTGATTTTTGCATTTGGTGAAGAAATTCTGGCATTTCATGAAAAAAAGCCCTTAAAAAAACGTTTTCTTTATATACTTAACCCATAGAAAACAGACAAAAGGGAGCGAAGAAGAATGGAAAAGAAAGTATATTCATTTTTACAACAAGCAGCAGTTTTTGCCATTATTATGTTAATCGCCAACGGCTTGGCGTTCATTTCCCCAATACCAATGCCTGCTTCAGTAATTGGCATGGTGTTATTGTTCATTGGTTTATGTACAAAAGTTGTTAAATTGGAGCAAGTGGAAGGGCTAGGTAATAGCTTATCAACGGTTATTACATTTTTATTTGTTCCTTCAGGGATTTCCTTAGTTAATTCTTTAGGGATTATGCAACAATTTGGCGTTCAAATTGTTTTTGTTATTTTAGTAGCGACACTAGCGTTACTAGCAACAACTGGTTGGACGGGCGCCTTTTTATTGCATATGAAAGATGCTCGAAAAGAAAAAGAACCCGCAGCAACGAAGAAAGCGAAAGGAGAGGTTCGCGCATGAATCCGTATGTTGGTATTATTATTTCATTAGCTGTATTTGGCATAGGTACTTGGTTGTTTAAAAAAAGCAAAGGTTTCTTCTTATTTACGCCATTATTCGTTGCGATGATTTTAGGCGTTGTCGTTTTAAAAGTAACAGGAATTAGTTACGAGCAATACAATGAAGGTGGCAAATATATCAGCTTCTTTCTAGAGCCTGCGACAGTAGCGTTTGCGATTCCTTTATATAAAAAGAGAGACGTGTTGAAAAAATATTGGTTAGAAATTTTAACGGCGTTAACAATTGGTTCTTTTGGTTCGCTAGTGGCTGTTTATTTTGCAGGAAAAGTGATTGGCATGGATAATCATTTAGTGGCCTCAATCTTACCACAAGCAGCTACAACAGCGATTGCCGTACCTATTTCTCAAACTGTTGGCGGCATTGCTTCCATTACGGCGTTTACTGTAATCTTCAATGGTGTACTAACCTATGCCTTGGGCCGAATTGCATTGAAATGGTTTAAAATTAACAATCCAATCGCCAAAGGTTTAGCTTTAGGTGCGGCCGGACATGCCCTAGGTGTGGCAGTAGGCATTGAAATGGGCGAAACAGAGGCTGCTATGGCTAGTATTTCTGTCGTAGTGGTTGGTGTAGTTACTGTTTTAGTGGTTCCTTTCTTTGCAACGGTCATTGGTCTATAAAAAAGTGGGCTTCCCCACTCTTTTATGAGTAGCTAATTTCTATCAGCTAACAGTCTCTGCTTATTCTGTGAATGCTAGTTATCACTAATCCGTAGGCTCGGAGTTAAAATGAGTGTAAAAAAGCCAACCTTATCCATAGTAAGGTTGGCTTTTGCGTTGTTTACAGGATTTTTTGAATATAGATAGGTCGGATTGACCAGTCTTTTTATAGAATGGTTGCTCCTAAAGTTTGTTTAAAGTGGCGTAACGCCCATTCGTGTCCTTGTTCATCAAAACTAGCAACGGCGCGTTCAGGAATCATTAATTGATAGCCTAAATTATAGGCATCGACAGCCGTATGCAACACGCAAATATCTGTACAAACACCAGTTAAACAAAGCTCTGTAATTCCTCGTTCTCGTAATCGAATGTCCAAATCTGTACCACTAAAAGCAGAATAGTGCCGTTTGTCCATCCAATAAACGGTTGCCTCATTTTTGTGAGCTTGATAAAAATCAGCTAGCGAGCCAAACAGATTACGCCCGTCAGTTCCTAAGACATTGTGGGGCGGGAAAAGTTTATTTTCAGGATGATAGCGATCTAGGGGGTCATGCCCATCAATGGCAAAAACCACAAAATCGCCATTGTCAAAATAGTGCTTTGTTTGTTGAACAAGGGCCGTTTCAATGGCTTGCCCAGCGGCACCAGTGGTTAGTTTTCCGTCTGTGGCGACAAAATCATTCGTATAATCAATGGAAATCAGAGCTTTCATTTGGCAACCTCCTAAAGGTTAAAGTCATTTTGTTCATTTTACAGCTTTTAAGAGGGCATTTCAAATGATAAAAGTACATCAAATTCTAAAAAAGCTGTTTCAAAATAAACGCTTTGGCTAAAAAACATGCTATAATTTTGCTACAAATTAAAGCAGGTGAATAGAGTGAAAAGAAAAATCGTACGTTTTATCCTTTGGTTGTTAGGAATCCTTGTGGTTATTTGCTTAGGCGTGTTTCTCGCCTTTCAATTATCTCCTAAGCCAGGCGCTTGGGTCATCAACCAGTTATTCGCAGGTGAAGTTGAAATAAAAGATTCAGCTTCCTATGATAAAGCATTGCCCAATGTCCAATTGCAAGAAAATCAAACATACCCTTCTTCAAGAAAAAAGAATACCTTTGATTTGTATTATCCCCAAACGTCAAAACAAGCGGTACCAGTCGTTTTATGGGTCCATGGTGGTGGCTATGTGGGAGGAGATAAGTCTGGGATGAAAGAGTTTGCGACACGTTTAGTGGCTGATTCCTCAGTTGCCTTTATTTCAATGAATTATGAATTAGCACCAGACGCACCTTATCCAAGCCAGCTCCAGCAGGTCAATGAACTTGTTCAATTTTTATTAGAAAAGAAACAAGCGTATCCCATGTTAGATTTATCTAAGCTTTTTATTGGCGGGGACAGTGCGGGTGCACAGATTGCTCTACAATATGCAACAGTTCAAACCAATGCCAACTATGCCAAAGAACTAGGGATGACTGCAGCATTGCCGGCTAGCCATTTAAAAGGCACGCTCTCGTATTGTGGTCCGGTGGATTTGAAACAAATGGCCAACCAACAAAGTGATAATCGTTTTATGAAATTTTTCGTTAAAACAGTGGCTTGGTCCTTGCTCGGCACTAAAGACTGGCAGACGAGTGCAGAACTGCAAGAAGTGAGTTTAGTGGATAAAGTCACCAAAGAATTTCCCCCGACGTATCTAACAGATGGCAATAGCTTTTCATTCCAAGAGCAAGGACTAGCCTTGGTTCAGCGGTTAAAAACTTTAAATGTTCCAGTTTCAGCTCTCTTTTTCAAAGATAAGAAAGCAACGATCACCCACGAATATCAATTCGACTATCAAACAAAAGAAGCTAAACAATGTTACCAAGAAACAGTCCAGTTTGTGAATACGTATAAATAAACAGAGGCCTTAGAAATATTTCTAAGGCCTCTGTTTATTTATTTTTGTCATTTTTTCAGCTGAGAAATATGTATAAATTAAACAAAAATGTTTATTTAATGATGTTTACATGAGAAAAAATCCGTGCTATACTACGAACTCGTTTGTTAATTTTAATGTTAAAAACAACGTTTTTGTTATTTTTGTGAACAAATTAACATTTTTATCTTACAAAAACAGCAAAAAATTCGTTTAGTTAACAAAAAGAAAATTAAAAAATAAATTTTTTTTTTGAAATTATTAATTGTCAAATTAAGTTAGACAATTCCTCTTTGCATATGTGACTCAAGAATACTTCTATTGGTGTTTTATAG
>OFLW01000104.1_pt1 | contig 43856 bp, 54 predicted proteins | sample 1541061 | NCBI WGS metagenome assembly OFLW01 (sample SAMEA4413045, study PRJEB24355) | metagenome | biome: human; feature: gut; material: faeces | place: United Kingdom | collected 2010
TTGTGATAAGTTGCAATCCCCATAAAGATTGAGTTTTTAAACTCTTTATCCTCAACCTTATTGGGTAAGACCTTGTAATGTTTTGCTTTTTGCCCATACATGCCATAATAAATTTTTTGGTCTCTAATAAACCTAATTCTTATAAACTGTGTCAAATTAGCAGGAATTATATCCCTAACCTGTCGTTGCAAATCCTCAAGATCAAAATAAAGAGATTCCTTTATAGTTACCTCAATCTCTATCCCATACTTGTCATAATCTAGGTATAACTTGTAATTGTCCTTACCTAAGTAAACATCAAGCCACTTCAAGAAAGTTCTATGAGTCCATCTTATTTTTTTATTCCAAAGGAGATAAGCTCTTTTTCTCCTTTCTTCAAGAGATTCATTTTTACCAGGCTCTATCCCAAGAATTCTTTCATATCTTGATATACCATATTCACTAGCTTGCAAAATAAATTTATCTGCATAAATCTTTAAAATTCTCTTCGCAACAAAATCAAATTCTAGACTTTCACTGTCAGTCCAATCTATCCAATCAGGAGATTTTCCTATAGTTTCATAATCGTTATAGGATTTTAAATCTACCTTTCTTGAAAGACTTAAGCTTCTTCCAGAAAAGTCTTCTTCAGTATCAAAATACCAAAGTTTTTCAATGTCTCTTCTCTTATCCATTGACATTCACCAAACCTAAAAATGGCATTTCATTGTCCTTAAGGATTGCATTTCTCTCAAATCCATCAAGTTTAGTGTCGTACACATCAACTACTCCATCAATATCTAAGATAAAGGACTCTAACTTCGAAACCCTAACTATTGTAGATTTCTCTTTTTCCCATTCTTTTCTTAATTGCAAAAAATAAGGGACTAAAATCTTTTTGATTTTGTCCTCAATATCTTCTTGTTTTTTATCCTCTCTAAAGGTAACTTTTAAGGATAAATTTATATTAATTTTTTCTGCAGCTTCCACTGTCACTAGATGACCTATAGGAGCAAGTCCAAACCCCTTTTGTCTATTAGGGACTGGATCTAAAATTTCTTGGACCTTATCAACTAATTCTTTCGTAGGCACATCAAACTTAGAATCAGTAAATACAACTTTTACAGTCCCACCACCATTCCAAACTGGATATACCTTTACACCACCAACACCTTCAATAGCATGGCACCAGTCCAAATATTGGTCAATATTGCCACCATAAGCATTTGTATTTATATGTCTAAAGTATCTTTCTCTAAAGTCCTCAGTTTCTTCCTCTTCTTCTCCAGGCTTAATCACACTTACTATAAAAGCGTGTTTAAGTCCTTTGATATTTTCTATAGGAATTAACTTACCATAGGGAATATTTCCAATCTCTCCATACTCTTCACATACTAGCTCATAATAGAATTTACCTTCCTTTTCTTCCAAGAAGTTTATGACCATATAATTCAAGTCATCAAAATTAAATCTTGCGTTGTTAGGAAGTCTTACATCAAATTCACCTTTAACTATAGCTTGAGTTGCAGGGAAAGGCTTAAGTGCCCTATCTCTAGCAATTGCTATAAGTCCTTGTCTATCTGCAGTATCTCCATAAATATTTTTAAGCAACCAATCAAGTGTCATATATACAAGAGACAACTCAATAGAAGCAGGAGCTTGAGCATCATAAATTATAGATCCCTCTCTTTTATCTCTTGTGTCATCTACTCTTGAAAGCATTCTTTCCAACAAGAAATCTGCAGTAAACTCATCAAACTGAGATTCATATTCTCTCTTTGCCATTTAGTCACCTCCTATTTTAAATATTGTCATAATCAAACTTCCATGTATTGCTTATTTCTAGGTTTCCATAAATTGAATGGACCATAAAAGAAATGCTAAGCTCATCCCTAGGAGACTTATCTCTTAAATACTTAAAGTCAGTAACAGCTTCCACCCTGTCATCTTTTATCAAACAGTCCTCAATCCTTCTAGTTAGTTCTACATAAGCATAATTTTTAGGCTGACCAAACAAGTCCTGCAAAGGCATCCCAAATGTAGGATAAATAACATGAACTCCATACTCAGTATTAAGATTTTTATAAATCATTTGCTTTAAAGCCTCTATGTCATCAATATCTCCATAGATTCTTTCAGAATTGACATGCATCCTATAGGTTTTTGTTGGTCCTATCTCTTCTTCAAAACCTACCTGCATGGCTAGATTTAAATCATTTTGTTCTGGTAGCATCTAACACCTCCTACTTTTTAATTCCCTTGTCGTGCTTGATTTCAATTATGTCTCCCTCAAAAAGTTCTATAGTTCCATTAGTAACTACAACTGCACCATCTGGGCAAGTACCATGCAAGGTACATTTAACATTTCCCTTTAGCTTGTGTGTTCCATCAAAATAATAGTCAACTCCATTAGATCCTTGAGGACTAGATGCTTCATAGAGGTAATACCAAACTTGTCCTTCGGCATTTGATTGAAAGACAAAATAATGGCCAATCTCCTCTTCTGTAAACTTCCTATATTTTGGGACTACAAGAAATTCTTCTTTAAGTTCTATGTCATCATCCCTCTTAAAAGTAAGAGGCTCTAGCTTCTCTAATTTTGCATGGACTATAGTAGCAGTCTTAAGAGTACCTACATAATCTGCAGCTATTCTTGTCATGGCTCTTTTAAGTTTTAATACATCAGCTTCTCCCATATTAACCACCTACATATCTATAAGCTCTTGTAAAGTTCTTGTGTCTATTCCAAGCAGTTTGGATTACTGTCTTGCCTTTTGATTGAGATGCCTCAATGACATTTTTTCCATCATACATTAAGGCAACGTGCCCCTTGTTCCACATAACATCACCTGATTGAGCTTGGCTTACTGGGATTTCTACAAACCCATAAGCCTTAGGATTTGCAGATAATGAACTAGAAGAGAACCTTGGCATATTAATTCCCATATCTCTAAAGGTCCTTACAACTAATCCTGAACAATCAAGACCGCCCTTGCTCATGGACTCACCACCCCAAACATATTTAACACCAAGATATTTTTTAGCAGTTTGACTTGCTTTAGATCCTCCACCAGAAGCTCCAAATTCTGTCATAGCTTGCCCTTGTCCTTGTTTTTGGCTCAATTTCTGTGGAGCTATTTCAGGACTTATATCCTTGTTGTATACTTCTAAGTCCATAAAGTGATGTTCTTCTTGAAACTTGTGCGTTACATTCTGAACCAACATCATTGAGTTAATGTCAATATCTCCTATAGCCATCATTTGAACAGGAACTAGTGATCCTGCTCTCACATCAAGCCTTCCAACAATATTTTTAAGTCTTAGCTTTCTGTTCTTCCTATTCAAGACACTTAGGAGTTCCTTAGCCTTCTTCTCAATATCAACTTCTTCATTATTTGTGGTATCTGAGTAAGACAAAAGACCCCAATTTTCAATTGACTTAGTATCTTCAGCAGTAGCTGACTTTATTTCTTTCTTATTATCGTCAAGTAGCTTTAAATGAACCCTATTATAAGTGTTAGATCCAATGGAAGTGTCATAGTCAAAATCTTCGGTGCAGTCATAATCAATTACATCCTTGGTCTTCATGTTTTCTATGGACTTAAGACAAATCTTTCCACCCTTGTCAAAAAGTGTATAAAGTTTGCCTGTATTAGCAGTAGTCATATCACTAGCAAATCTTAAAATCTCCCAGAACTCTTTATTTTCCTCTATTCTTCCTGGTATCTTAAACTTAGTATCTTCGATTTCTCCAACCTGTAAGTTTCTGTCATTACATATGTTGGTAAGTAATTCAGCATAAGTCCAATCCTTGTATTGATAAGTGGATTTATTCTTTAAATACCTTAGTTGGTCATAGCAAGTTGTCTTAATAATTTGTTCTCCACTTCTAGATTTAGAAAAGACATATCCATAGAAAAATACTTCTCCATCAACATAAAAGGCGATAGGATTCCCCTCTTGATAGTCTAGGTTCTCATCCTTAACAATGTTTAAGGTCATTTGACCAGGAGACCCATCCCTTGACCAAGTAATTCTTACTTCGCCTTCAACCATGACGTCTTGAACCTTGCCTCTATTGTCTATAATTACTTTGAATCTGTCTTTCATTTCTTACCACCAAATGCCACATCAAGAAAGGCATTTACTCCCTTTTTTATTCCATGAACCACTTGGGATGCAAGATTATCTTTAAGTTTTCCTGCCTTCATAGGTACATTGCCCTTATTTGCAGTCATTCCCTTAGACTTATCAGCATTAATATTTATAACCTTTGTTTTAATTGGCAGGTATTGCTTGAGGTTTACAGAAATAATCAAATCTGCTCCATTATCAGCATCTTCAAGTATTTCATAATCCTCTAAGGTTACAGATTTATTTATAGAATTGTTTAAGTTTTCTTGATAAGAGCTTCTAATGATAATGAATTGAAAGGCCTTCTTCTCAGTTTTTAACTTCTCTAACTTATTTAAAATAATTTGCGGACTAATAAACTGCTTAACAGCAGGAAAGTCATCAGTTGGAACCCTAAACTCAAAGCTAAATTCTGTTAGACCAGGTTTCTTTAAAAGGTTTAGCTCCTCTCCATTTAATAGAGTAACCACCTTATTTTTATTTTTTATTTTTGTGTTAATCTTTTTTGGAGTAATGGGCAGGAGTAAATCATCAATATAAAAATCATATCCCTTATTCATACTGTGGCACTCCTCCCATTGTTGTTTCAACTGCTTCAGTTAGCCTGTCAGTTAATCCTTCCATCCATCCATCTAAATCTGCAGTTTCATGAATATCTCCAAACTGATTGTTGGCAATAACTTCAAGTTTGTCGAAGCTAAAGTTTTGAATTGCTCGTCTTTCCATAAGATCTCTCAAGTGTGAAATATCTTCATTTTTAACTTCAATACCATCTTTAAGCTTCTCAGTATTTTTATTTGTTCCCTTAGCTGCGTTCTTTGCATCCTTTGTGTCTTTTGCTATACCTGGTAATTCAGAATAACCTGGAATATCAAACTTAGGTATAGATCCCAAAGAGCTTTCTTTGGATTTGCTAAGTTTTTTTGCTTGCTTACTTGCAATTTCTTTTTCCCTGGCATTTTTTTCTTGCTCATATTTTAAGGCTTTTGCTTGTACGCTGCTTTCTCTAGCTTTAAAGTTTTGATTAGCCATTTCCATAGCAGATTCAACTTCTGCCTCTCTTTCAGCCTTATCAGCTGCAGCCTGAGCCTTAGCTCCTGCAAAAAGATTGACCTTATCAATGGCCTCTATACTAACTCCAGGTATCATATTGACTAAACCAATTAATTTATTAATACCTTGAATGACACCATTTAGAAAATCGCTTATTATTGTTAAGCCCTTAACCTTCATATTACTCAAGGCATTTAGGACTCCATTTTTAACTCTTTTTATTCCTACTTGGAACTTATCCCATTGAAATATTATTAAGTTTATATGATTTAACATACTTATAACTAAGCTAGCCATAAAGCTTTTTATACTGTTTACTACAATCAAATAAGCTACACCAACTCCACCTACAGAATTGGTCCATCTTACTAGCAAAGCTATTAAAATCCCTATTGCAGAAGCAATTAAGTATATAGGATTGGCTTCTAAGACGGCATTTAATGAAAGTGTTTGTAATTTTACAGCAATAGTTGCTAACTCAAGACCACCCAAGGCACCAACAACTTGCCAGATGACTGGTTCAATTGCTCCCCAATGATCCCCCACAAAGTTCGCAAATTCCACTGCATAAGTCGTTATCCTAACTATGGTTTCTGCAAACACACCAATAGCAGCTGCTGCTCTATCTGCAAATACTTGAAATTCCTGTGAATTTGCAAAGTCATTTAACCTTTGTAAGGCAGGTTCTATGCTGTTAATAAATTGATTTTTCAAGGAAACTCCAATTTGGCTAAAGGTCATTGGCATATTTTCAAATTCTTTTGTGATGTCATCACTTGCACTAATAAGGGCATTCTTAACCACATCTGCAGACAACTGCCCTTCTTCTGCTAGCTTTCTTATTTGACCAATAGGAGCATCCATGTAGTCGGCTATTATCTGAACCAATTGAGGAGTATTTGCCATTACTGCGTTCAAGTCTTGACCTCTTAGAACTCCAGAAGCCATAGCTTGAGTCAAGTTATACATAACAGATTCCACACCCTGTGCAGAAGTTCCAGAAATAGTAAATAACTTGTTTAGGTTTTCTGCAAAGGCTATTGTTTCTTGATTACTTGCAAAGGCATTCTTAGCTTGTGCACCAAGCTTTGAAACAATATCCATTGTCATCTTGTATTCCCCTCTTGCCCTTTGAGCAGATTGGAATATCATTTCTTGTAACTCTAAAGTTGTTTGATGACCATCATTAATAGCATCAAGCCTTGCCCTTATTTGTGTCATTTCATCAGAAAGACCAACAAAGGCCTTTACACTCCTAAAAGAAGCATAAGTCACTAAAGCACTCTTAATCATTCCCTTAAGTTTATTGGCATGATTAGTTCCCTCGTCTAGCTTCCTGTTAAAATTTTCTTGTTCTTCTGCAGCTGCTTGAATAGACATCTCAGCCTCTCTTAATTTTTCTTTAGCTGTATTTAAACTCTTAACATCAAAGGCATTCTTAGTAGCAGATTCCACATTAGAAGCAGCGTTAATAACCATATTCATACTGTCGGTTATATTTTGTAAAACTCCCGTCATTTGGTTTTTTAAAATGATTGTACTTGATAAAACTCCCATACTTCACCCCCTACTTAGCCTTTGTGTCCTCGGCATATTTTTCCAACATTGCCACATACATTGCCTGAGTAGCTTCATCAAATTTGACAAATTCATCAGGTCTTATTTGAAACTTGCTACATACAAAAACATAATAAGCAAGGGAGGTTTCTAAGTCCTCCCCTATTAGTTTTTTACTTCAGTTTTTAAGTCATCAAAATCCTTATTTAATCCGTTAATTGCCATGCATTTTGACAATAACTTATTAAATTCCCTGGAGTTTAGCATTTTATTTAATAAATCCTTTGGATCCATAACTCCATAAGAATCTTGCAACTCCTTATCTCTTAGATTTGGATAAATAACACTTTCTGTAACAACATTTTTAAAATAATCATTTGTCTTAAAGTCAGCCTTGCCACCAACAACAGAAGTTGCTCTATCTGATGCTAAAAGAGCATTGTCAGGCGACATTGCTCTTAATTTCCATGCAATTGGATTCCCATCTTCATCCTTAAATCTATCAGATACAACAAACTCAACTTCTTCATAAGGATTTGCTACATTTTCTTTTAAAAAAGCAGTTAAACTCATAATTAAATCATCCCTTCTAAGATATTAAATTCTTCTGGCATTTCACAGTCTTCAAAAGTTCCTGAAATCTTTTCCTCAAGAGTTTCTGAAGTAATATCAATCTTTGCCATTACTGAACCATCAATATTGCAGTCCCTAAAAATTACAGTGTGTCTTCCAGCATTAGAGTTAGGATCATCATTAGTAATTTGAATATCAAAATAAATATCCTTATGGTCTTTTACATAAGTCATCATAACTTTTCTGAAAATATCTGTATTGTAGTAGCAAGTAGCGGACCATTTTCCAGAAACAGTATTTGACCTATTTCCCTTTATTCTAGTGCCTAGTCTTGGAATTTCTGTTTTTGATTTATCCCAAGATCCTTCAAAGTCCTTTAATTGAAATAAAAGATATCTGCTACCTTCTATAGTCACATAAGCTGCACCTTCGGCACCATGAAGTGGTTCTCTTGCATGCATAATTGCTTGATTTAAATTAGGCATTTATTTCTCCTTTCTTTATCTAACATGGATTTCCATATAAAGCTTTTGCATTGCCATGACAGGCATTAAGAAATCATGTACGACAACAGCGTCCTTTTCATGTCCCTTTTCTACAGTAGTATCTTTAGACTCATAGTCTTCAATAGCTCCAAGGTCAGATAAAGTTCCTGCATGTCTTACTAACTCATTCCAATAACCTATCCTGCCATCTGTATTATTTTGCACCTTACCTAAGTAGAACTTATTGAAGATGATAGCTGCATCCTTTGCCCTTTGGTCTAAAACTCTAATAATTTGATTCTTAGAGAAGTCCACATTTTGATATAAAGTAAATTCAGTGAAAGAGTTGATGTCTTCAAGTACTCTTACTTCATCATTTCTTTCATAGAAGAAGAAGTAACCATTCTTAATAGCTTGTTCTGCCTCTCTCTTCTTATACTTAGTATCAATTTCATATTCTCCACTATAAAGCTTATTAGTAAGAGATCTGTTAATAGGACAACCTGCTTCTTGACCAGTAAGCCAGTAAACAAGAGCTGCTTCATTATCGTCATCATTAGCCTTGTTAAATAGGTTAATTAGTCCCTTATGGTTAGCTTGTGCCAACTTCATTTGGTAAACAACAAGTTGGAATTTAACTCCTTCATCTTCTCTCATTCTTCTCATAAATTCTTTATAAAGAAGCTTAATTGTTTCGTCAGTACCTGCATATCCAATAACATTGAAGTCATATTTTTCAATTGCTTCTAAATATCTTGAGTGAGACTCACCAATAACTTTGCCATTTTCTCCACCAGTAAGCTTAGTTCCTGCAGAAGTTTCAACTTCTTCTCCAGAAGATGAGAAGTTAACAACCTTATTTTCTTTAAGTTCAGATAACTTCTTAATACTTTCTTGAGAAATAGTTGCATCTCCCATTTTTGTAGTAACTAAATAAGATGCTTCATCTACATCTTTTTCAATAATTATTTGAATGTCATTTCCTCTTATACCTTTGTGTTTAGCAGTAACAGTTAAAGCACCTATTGTTGCCTTTGCCTTTGCCCCACCATCATCATTTAACCTGTAAAGATATAAAGTCTTTGCACCTTGCATAAGGTCTCTTAAAGCTTTCATCTTCTTATCTGTAAAGGAATAACCTAATAATTCTAAGGAATCATTTTGTAAATCTGCAGGTTCTATGGTAATTACCTCTCCAGTTGCTCCCCAATCTAATTCAAGTCCAATAGTTGCATAGCCTCTATCAGAAAAGAAGTTAGACGCTCTTGGTACTGAGATATAATTAATATATGCACCTGGCAAGACCTTATTTTGAGTGAGGAAAGTTCCCCCACCTAATGCTCCATATGCCATTATTTAACCTCCCTTGTATTAAAATCATTTACAATTTTTTCAACCTCTGAAAGTGTATATTCTTTGTCATCTTCTAAAAGGATGTTTAAAACATCTTTATTCCAAGACAATTTTTCAGCTCTTAAAATTGCATCTTTTGTATATTTTTCTTCAATAACTTCTATATTTTCGTTATTTTTTGTCATAGATATTAACCTCCTTCTTCCACATCATATCTTCTCCATCTTCTATTTCGAATTCTTTGTCTTTTCTTTTTTCTGTATTCCTAGGATCTAAAGGATTGATTTTTGGAAATATCTTTTCTTCTCTTGGCCATGTTTCTGTTTCCCACATGCCAGGATTAGGTTTCTTAGTTTTTTCTTCATAAGGCTCTTTTTCTGTGTAGTGAATTATATTTTCTATTTCCATCATGTAAGGATCTCTTTCAACTTCTTCCTTACTTGTGTACCTGTAGTTAATTAAGAAATTTACTTCTCTCTCATCTATTTTTGATTCAGGCTTAAATCCATAAATACCACCAGTATCTAAGCTTATGTTTCTCATGCCATAAAGAAGTTTCTGCTCAATTTCTTCCTTGAGAAAAGAATCTGCCCTTTGGTCCATATAGACAATATTTACTAGGGAGTCTACCCTATACCTTCTTTGAAACTCCAAATCTATCTTAGTGTCAATTAAACTGACAAAAAAACAAGGTTCAACTAAACCTTGCGGAACTTCTCTCGTGTAAATATTTGTATAAGGGAAGAGTTCATCAATCCTATTTATTACAGCTTGTAGTAACTTAATCATAACTTGCTAAAAGCCTCCTCTAAGTGTCTATCAACTATCTCTTCCATAACCTTTTCAATCTGCCTTTCAGAAACTGTAAGCATAAACTTCCCAGGAACCCAATTCTTATGGTCCCTAGTCCTGTGACCAAATTCAACATAATCAGCATAGTCCATGTTGTTATAAACACTAACTTCAAAGCTGTCTCCTGCTTTCTTTATATCTGTAATCCTCCAAGCCTTTCTTAGGGTCCCTGTGTCTACAGGTGTGACCTTTTTAACCATTCTCATTTCCCTTGCAACTATCTCTTCTAGTGCCTCAATGATTATGGAATCTATCTGGTCTTGAAAACCTTGAAGATTATTTTTAAAAGCTTCAAGTTCGCTCACATCAAAAGTTACGCTCACTACAACCACCTCACAAATTCCTTGCAGGTATATTCATTGTGTGTCGCATAAGATTTCTTGTTAGTATTGGTAAGAGTATAAGTGTAAGCATTCTGCCTTACCTTAATTTTTGAATTCGTCTTTATATCAATTTCTGGACTGGTAAAAAGAGTAATAATATTTTCACTTGCCATAGTCTTTTCTTCTTGTAAGTTTTCGGCAGTAGAAAAAGACAGTCTACAAGGTATATCCTCATAAACTGTCTTCTCTCTAAGACCACTAACCTTTGTACCTGGATCCCTTGATGTCTCTCTTACAACTGCAGTCAAAAGACCAGTGTATAAACTTTCAATTGCCTTTCTATAAGCAGCTACCACTCTATCTTTCTGCATGTAATCGCCTCTTTCTGCCAGGAGCTTTTAAGTGAACCTATCCAGTTAAGTAGCTTGGCTTCGCTCATGTCATTTATGTTCTTGTCGCCTTCTAGTTCTACTGATGTATCTCCAATTTGCACCCTTCCTGCAATTTCTGCAAAGTCAAAGGACTTAGGAAGCTTGCCATTTTGATACATAGTTTCTAAAAAGCTACCTAGTATCATTTCATAAAGCAGATAGTAAATTCTTTCAGGGATAAATACTATGTTGCAGAAGTTTTTAAGCCTCATGTGTTCCTTAACTGCTATCATCTTTAGACTAGGATCTATCTCCTCAAAGCCTGCAGCCTTTAAAGCTACTAAAATATCATCTGCATAGATACTTGCAAAGAATTCATCCATAGGCACTAAGTCCTTAAACATAATCCACCTACTTTAACAGTTCAATTAATTCAGCTTTTTTTGTAGCTCCGCTTCTGTCGATTCCCTTTTCATCACATAGTTTTTCAAGTTCATCAACCTTTAAATTTTCAAGGTTTGATACTTTGTCAATCTTAATTCCCTTTTCTACTGTCTTTTCTCCACCTACAATTTCAGCTCCAAGTTCTTGAAGTTCTAAAATCTTATTTGGATTGTCGGTAGTGTAATAAAGATTGTCTAATCTAAGTCTCATATTCCACCTCTTAAGCTGTAGTACATACAAAAATTTGATTTTCTTTTTGTTTCTTAATCCATAGATCGTGGTATTTTCTAAAGTCAATCTTCCAAGCATCAGCTTTTTGGTTAACATCAGGAGTAAACACTCTTAATTTGTCAGTCTTATTGATTGCAATTGGCACATTGAGAGGAGTGATAATCCAGTTAATGTCCTTTGCTTCAGCAGCTGCCTTAAGTCCACCTGCTTCTTGGCCGCTTGTCTTACCATCTTGTACATCATAAAGAGTCTTAAGTCTTGCAGATGGTGCAATTTTAATAGGAGATTCGTCAAGAGCTTTAACCTTGAAGCTCATGTTACCTTGTTTAAAGTCAGCAACATTAATAGACTTGCCAATCTTAGAAGAGTTTTCAATAAGTTCTCTTGTCTTAGTTGACATTGTTAAAACTAGAGGCACATTATCTCCTACTATATCTTGGACTGCTCTTATGTGTTCTCTAATTTTATCTAGTGCATTATCTGCAGTTAAAGCAATAGCTTCAGTTTGTCCTGCTGCCTTTGCAATAGCTGCAATTTTTGAGTATCTGTAAGCATCAATTTCTGGGATAACTTGTTCAGTTTGAAATACCTTAATTAAGTTTGCAGAAGTTGCAACAAATCCAGTTTCGTCTACATCCATTGCATCTAGTTGGAAAGTTCTACCCCTATCTTGAGTCATCTTATAAGTATCAAACTTTAAAGTAACTCCACCTTGTACAAATCCGTTGTCTCTATCATAGTTAGCTAGTCCAACAGTTGACATTGTAGGGATTTTTACTTCATCTCCGCCGTTATAAATAACTTGTCCTGCATTTGCTTCCATCCAACCTGATGTTAGACCTTGCACTGCGTGTTGATCTAACTGTTGCATCATTAGTTTTGAATATTCTAGTGTGTTAATTGCCATATTTTCATCCTTCCTTATTCATTAAATACATTTGCAATAGCTTCTTCCATTGGACTTACGCTGCCACCATTACTGTCAGGTGGAGTGTGAGCATTGAACCTATCATCTTCAGGCTTGCTTCCTTCATCACTTTTAAAAAGATAAGGCTTAGCCTCTTTAAGACCTTCCATTTGCTCTTTAAGTCCACTTATACCATCTTCAGAAAACTTAAGACTATCCCTATCTAATAGCTTCATAAGTACATCTTCATCTACTGTGTCATAAGTTCTTACTGCATCTTTTAAAGCAGTGTCATTTTTAAGCTTTTCATAAGCCTTTTCATGTTCTTTCGCAGTTGTCTTCCAAGTCTCTACTGACTGCTTGATTTCATCAATATTCATGTCCTTATATGACTTGATTTCCTTGTTTGCTGTGTCTACCTGCTCTTTTAAAGTTTTGATTTCGTCATCTTTTGCAGTAGCCTTAGCTTTTTCAGCATTGATGTCCTTGCCATTTTCTTCCATAATCTTGTCGATTACTTCTTTTTCCAGTCCTAGACCTTCTAAAAATTCTCTCTTCATTCTTTCGTCTCCTTACGTTTTTTTACGAGTGTTACAGTCTCACAGGTGGATAAGTTTTACGCCCTTCCAAGGCAATATAAAAGACGACCTTTTACAGTCGTCTTAGAGCCGTATTTATATAATTATTTGTATTAAAAAAGCACCCCTAACATAATTGTCAGCGTGCTTTTAGTATTTGACTACCATTTCTCCGTTTTTAATTCTATTGTCCTGCCTTTGAACTCTTCTCATATACTCATTAAATATATCCACAGGCGTATTTTCTTTAAGGACAATATACTCATATCCATTTTTTGTAACTGCCTTTTTTTCTGACAAATAAGGTATAAACCTAGGTTCTAACATTATTCTCCCCCCTTTGAATATTCTTCAAACAGTGCATCTATAATTTCTACTATCTTTTTTGATAGAGGATTGGCGTTATTTTTATTGGCATAAATATCAGCATAAGACTCAGCTATCGCTTCAGCGGCCGTTGTTGCCCCATATTCGGATTGCCTTGCTCTTATTTCGTTAAATTTTAATCCTTTGCCGTATTCGGTTTTCTTTAATTCCTTGCAGGCTTGTGAAACTATTTTTTTTGCTGTTCTGTCTTCATTCCAATCATCAACTTTTTCATAAAATTCTATAAAAGGTTTCTTATTTATTAAATCCCAATTTATTGAATGTCCAAATTCGTGGACTCCAATAGATTCAATACTTGAGTTTTTAATCCACCAACCAATATCAGAGCATTCTTTGCACATCTTATTGAAATTTTCTATATTGTCGTAATATTCTGGATTAAAAGTTATCTGTGAGCCCGAACAGGACATAATTCCCTCACTGCTCGTTGTAACAGTTTTCAGGTTTTCAAAGGCTCCAGGATATTTATCCCCAATTTCAACTATGGAAGATAAAGTTCTTTTTACCATATTGAAATTTAAGTTTTTAACAGTATCATCAAGTTTGATACTTCCACTGTTTAAGTAATTCGTTAAATCTTCGAAGTTCTCTGCTGATGATATTTCATTTATATTATACCCATTATTAGGAATTAAATCAGCTTTGAAGTAAAATTGACCTTGTTCTTGGCTGACTTCTTTTATAACAAATTTTTGACCCCTAGCAAGTAAGACCTCTTTTTGCTCCATATCTGCAATGTCAAAATCTTTTAAGTCTATACCCTTAATTCCTTTCGGCACATTAAATTCAATTACACATGGCTTTGAACTTCCTGTAAAGTCTTGGAAATCTAAGGCGATTTCTTTATCTTTTGTTGTGGAAATAAAGCCTTTATCAACTATTTCTTTACCCTCAATGTTCTTTAAGTATTTGTTTATTGCCTCTTGTGCAGGTTTCGACTTGTTATTATATATATAGGCACTTTTTAAATCATCATACTCAGAATCACTTATATCGCCTATTATTGAGGATATATCTACTGATCTGTATAGAGTTTTTTCTTTTACTATTTGGCTTTGAGTTGCTTGGTCTAGTTTTTCTAAATATATCTTATCGTCTTCGCTTAGTGGATATTCTGCTATTTCTCCTATGCCTCTAAGTTTGTTATTTATCCACATTCCATCTCCTGAAACATACTCTTCTATAGCTTCATTTGTTTCTGCTTCTGTATACTTAAGCTTTGATTCTGTTGGATCAGGAGTATCTCCCTCTTGATTATTGTTTGGAAGTTTTTCAACATACTTCTTATGCCAATCTTCATAAGATAAATTTTCTACGACTTCACTCTTCCCATTGTCTGGATTTCGTGCCATTCTTCCTATGTTTTTGTCTAGTTGTCTTTCTAAATCATCATCAAAAAATGGTATTGTGTCAGTCCTGCAATTAGGATGGAAAGGCGGAGCAGTTATGCCAACTCTATAATCTTTTATATCATAGGTTTTTCCGTCTTGGCTCCTGCAGATGTCACTTGTCCTTAAGTCAAGAGTTGCTAAAATTTCATACATCTTAACTCCAATTCTCTTATATGAGTCTTGAGTTGCCTTTGATGATATAGCAGCAGTTTCTGTATAAACAAGCCTTGAAGCTGCAGCCTTTGATACATTAAATTGACTTTCTATGTCCTTTATACTTTCTTTAGGGCTTGCACCACTTGCAATGTTTCTTGTTAGGTTATCCTTTAGGGAGTTTACAAGCTTATCCCCCCTATCCCAAATTCTTTGAGAAAATTCCCTGCCATCACTGGTCCAGGGATCCTTTAAAATTATATCTAGGTCTTCTTTGGATATCTTTCTAACACTGTCATAGCCAGTAATTTGTTGAAGTTCGTATAATTCTTTATAGAACCTACTTTGATAGGCTTTTCCAAGCTCGTCAAAGAGTCCATTTTCTTCTTTTGACATTAGGCCTGCCACAGTCTTTTTAAGTTCTACTTCCATTGCTTGCAGCCTTGATATTCTAACCCTACGAGACACTATGTTAAGTTCCTTTTCTAACTCAGGGCTTATATTCCCTTGAGACTTTTTTATGAAACCCTCTAAGTCCATTTTAAAGAGATCTCGTTCCTTGTCATTTAATAGCTTCTTGGCCTCAAACAAAGAAATACCACCTGCTTCTTCTTGAAGTTTACTAAGGTGGTTATAAATCTTCTCATCAATGTTATTAACTTCTTGCTCGTAAAGCTTTCTTAATTCCCTTACATACTTGTCAGAATTTCTAAAAGTCTCTTTATTCAGCCTTTCTATCCTTGCTTCCCAGTAATTGGTCATGACCTTCACCGCCTAAGTTCTTATAGTCATCAAAGTATTCAAGAGACTTTTCTTTTTCCTTTTCAATCCTCTTCATTTCTTCAGATACATCTTCCACAAATGGATGTGCTGCAACTAAAGTTTCGTCAGAAATAATTCCTATAGAGTTTCTAATCATTTCAATTGTTGACTCGTCATTTACCATAATGCTTCTCTTAAACTTCACTTCTGCATCTGAGAAATCAATTCCAACAATATCAGCAACCCAAGAGAATAAGTATTCAAAAGATGCTGTAAATTCTAACTCCAAATCATTGGCATCTAATTCCATGTCAGAATACATTGCCTTTATATTTAAGGTATTAGGAGCATTACTTGTCCTGTCATTATCTAAGTACAAGCTTCTAGCATTATGAGCAATAGCTTTCTTTATAAGTTCTATAATTACCTTGTAGTTGTCAGAATTAACTGTAACTTGTAGAGTGTCAACTCCTCCGTCACTTCCATCAGCAGTCCTAACCTTAATTGCTGCATACTGTGCAAGCTTTTCTCTAAATTCCCCTAGGTCTTCACCCTCATAGTTCTTTAAAACTAATATTGAGTTCATAGGATTTTCAAACATGTTGTCAGCATAGTTAGAAAGTAAGAGGTTAAGAGCATCTTGTAAGCACCTAATCCTATCAAGTAGTGTTATCTCGTTAGGCTGTTTAAAGTAGACAAAAGGTAGTTTCTTGTAGCTATACAAGTTTCCTTCTTTTTCTAGGTATTGCTCATCTTTTAAGTAAGCAAGCTTGCCATCTTTGTAGTTAAAAACTTTGATCCCGTCTAACATGTAAACATAAACATAGTGCTTGACCTTTAACTCAGCAGCTTCAAATTCACTTTCGCTTACAACTCTAATAACTGCATCTAGACTTTCATGGTTATCATCTGCCCATTCAGGTATAACAGTCATTGGATCTAATCTCTTATACTTGATGTCTTTACCGTCAGTATAAAGGTACATCCACCCATATCCAGTGTTATAAGAGTCAATAGCTATCTTGTTTAAGGTCCTCATAAACCTGTTGTCAATAAATCCGTCTAAGAAGTCTATAGCTGCCTTGTTCTTGGAATTGATGTTAGGTCTTTTTGATAGGACATAGGACCTCTTTTGGTCTAAGGCCCTTGAATACTGGTTATCTTTTATAATTGTGTTTGGCAGGTTCTTAATTGTTATCAAATTCCCATTTTTACCAATTACTGCCCTCTTTTTGTCATCAATAGCCTGTTTATAGTTATAATAATCAATGCCAGTTTGCATCTTAGCCTTAGTTTCTTCAAAGCCTGAAAGCTTGCTTTCAAGATACTTTACAAGCTCTTCATTATTTAATAGTTCTAAATTCAATTCACACCTCCTAAAATCCTACAAGTGAGCCCCTCATATCTTCAGATAGGCTGTACCTTGTCGCATCTATTGCGTGATTATCTTTATCCTCTAGTTTGTTTTTTGGATTGCCATCCTTATCTACTGCATAGTCTATGTTTTCAAATTCCTTGGCAGTGTTCGGGCACCTCTTGGGATCTATAATAATTTCCTCTAAGTCATCAAGCCACTTTTCCCCATACTCAACACTTCCAGGTCTCTTATTTGCACCATATATCTTTAAGCCATACTCCCACATCTCATCAATTGACTTAGGTTCTGCAGAATCGGCTATTATCTTTGTGTCATTCCACCCATTTTCTTTGATTTTTTGTGCTGCATTCCTATTGGATAGCTTGACTTGGTAAAGTTCATCAAAGATATATATCCTTCTTCTTGTTTTGTCATAATGTAATCTTACAAAAGCAAAGGGATCATTAGCATAACCCCAGTCAATGCCTTGTCTTATATTGTCAAAGTTTAAAAGTTCTTTCGTTGAAATTTCCCTAAACTGAAGATTATCAAAGGGCACTACTCCAGAACCTATAGGTTCACCAAGATACTCCCACCTATACTTTAAAGGCTTAGTTTCTTTTATATGTTCAGCCTCTTCTCTAAAGGCCTTTGAAATAAACGGATTGTCTAAGTAGCAAGAGTGATGTACAAAGGTATTTTGAGGCAAGAAGTTGGTTTCATACCTCTTGTTAACCCAAGACTGCTTCCTCTTCGGTGGATTGTAGGAGTAGTAAAACTTATACTTTAGATCTCCATCAAGTTCTCCACGCAGGATAGAGTTCTCTATCATAGAAACTTCATCTTCTGTCTTAAATTCTGCAAGCTCCTCAATCCATAATCTTGCTATAGGGTATTTTGCCATCTTAATGGACTTAATCTTTGCAGGATCATCTGCACCCCTAAAAATAATTGCATTACCTCTTGGAGTATATGTAATTTTAAGTGGACTGATATTTAACTTGAAGTAGTCATTTAAATTTAATTGGTCAATTGCTTCTTTTATTTGTTCATAGCATGATTCTTGTAGGGTATTCCCTACTTTTCTCACACATAGGACAGTTATAGGATATTTGATAATATCCAGGATTATCTCTTGGGCAATAAAGGAGGACTTGCCCGAAGCGCGACCACCCTTTAATACATACTTTAGATAGTCTTCACTCTTTATTTTTTTATGGATGTCAATAAAGCTTTTAGTAAAGACTTTAGATAATTTAATCTGTGTCATCAACTATCACTACTTGATTAGACGCTTCAAGTTCAAGCTTATCAGTCCACATGCCAAATCTCTTGCCTAGTAATTCTCCTGCCTTAATAGCATCTTTATTCTGTGTAGGGAGTTTTAAAACTTCTGGTTTCTCTTCAATCCCTAAAAAGTTTCCGTTGTCATCAAAGCTAGGCTTCTTTATCATTACAACTTGATAGTCAATTTCTTCTCGTCTAAATTGTCTTGTAAGACCCCTTAAAACTTCCCTTTGGTCAGCAATAAGTTCCTCGTCAAGCTCTTTCATCTTGCTTTCAATATATTCCTTAACTTCTGGAGTATTAAAAAGACGGCTTGCTGCTGCAGCTGCCGTCTCTCTATTTTTGATGTTTTTATAAAATTTTAAGTAACTCTTAGTCCTATTGCCAGTGATAATAAAATCATCAGCAACTTGCTTTTGTTTAATTGTTAATGCCATATTATTACCACCTTTCTTTGCATAACAAAAGAGACCTGCCTCAGCAAGCCTCTTTTAAGGAGAAATTTTGTCGTATTCTGATTGAAATCCATAACATTATGAACCCATTAACTATTACATTCTTTCATAATATATAGTAGCATACAAAAATCGCCCAAAACGCCCAAAATAAAAGAGTGGTTTTTTTATAACCACTCATATCATTTGAAGTATAGATTTTTAAACTTGTAATCTTTCTAATAAAGCATCTTGCAATATTTTAGAAAAATTTATTCCTTGTTCTTCCGCTTTCTCATTTAACCAAGCTGGTATTGTGCAGTTTTTTCTTACAGACATATTTTTTAACTTTAATCTGTATTGTTTGAAATCAATATCAACCCAAGTTAAATAATCATAATCTCCCTTTTCATGATCTTTAACATCTGGGAATTTCATTTTTTCATCTTCGTAATCAATTCCCATTATTCCAATTGCATCTCTAGCCATTTCAATAGAGTCTGCTAAATCTGAACCTTGGGTATGAATATCCCAGTCAGGAATATAAACATAATACCCATCATCAGTTCTTTTTATCAGAACTTGATAAACTCCTTTCATAATTTCGACCTCCTTTTTTTATTACAGATAATAAAATGTTCTATTTGAAGTATTTATAATGAAATCTTGCAGGTCTATTTAAGACCTGCTTTTTTTAAGATTTCTTTTGCTGTTATTTCGTTAATTTCTTTGTGTCTAGGTATTGGCATTATTTTACCATCTTTAGTGAAAATATCATGTCTTCCACCTGATTTTTTATAATACCATCCTAGTTCATTTAACTTTTTAACAAGTACTCTATACTTCATAGAATCATCCTTTCTATAATCTATTATACGCATTATGTGCGTATCGTCAATAGCTTATTTAAAAAATCTGTCATGAATTTTTCTTGAGTAACTTTCATGGGTACTTCCTAACTTTAAGCTTATTCTTTGCCATGACCAACCCTCAATGTATCTAAGTTGAAAAACTAATCTTGTCCTAGAGTCTTCTATCCCCTCTATAAATTCTTCTATCTCAAGCCTAAGCTTCTTACATCTTCTAATTCTTCTGATAAGTCTTACTCTTATCTTCTCTATGTATTTATCATCTTCATAACCCTGTATTTTAAGCTCGTATTGGTTATAGGGAAAATCAGAAGCAGATGCAAGGACCTTGTCAGATACTTCTTGCCTTTTTAAATTGTTAAGCCTATTCTCTAGTTCTTTGATTTCAAGACATAGGCACTTATATTGCCCTAACTGCTCCTTAGTCATTATTTCCCCCTATAACAATAAATATAGCCTTCCCAAACTTCTATATAGTAGCCTCTTTTTTCATAATAATTTACAATTCTGATTCTATTCCTAAAAGTCTTATAAGGAATTAAAAGACACCTTTGCATTCATCATAAATCCTTGACTCTATCAGCAACTTCAAAATAATCTTCCGTATCATCTATTTTTGTAAATTTCTTTCTTAGCTTATTTACTTCTTCTATATATTTTTTTGTATTTTCAAATTTATCTTCATGACCTAAAAGAATCTTATAGGCTTTTTTTAACCTTATTTCTTCATCTGCTAAAAGCCCATGAAGTAAATTTAATTCAAAATCACTAAGTGCTATTGTCTTCATTCTCCCACCTCATATGTGTCTATTACATTAAGCAGTCCCTCTTTAAGTCTCTCGGATATAAACTCAATAGTTTCATCTCTATCAACAATATCACTCATGTCTTTTTTGTTATCCACAACCATTGTAGATAGAGCGAATCCAATGCAGTCTTTAACTGCTGTTTCCCAATTATCGACAATCCAGTCTCTAAAATCTTCCTGTGGTGTATCTAAAATAACTGTTGGTGTAAGTCTTTCGCTATCAATCACTCTCAAGCAAAAATCTCTATATCTTTTTGGCATATTTGATTCGCCAAGTTCGTATCTAATTCTTTTACGACTTATTAAATCATTTAAATCTACTCTCATTCTTCCACCTCTTTCATAAACTCTACACCACCAAACATTGTCGGAAATTTCTCATCCCAATACTCTTTAGCCTTTTCTTCAGCTTCTTCCTTTGTTTCTGCATCAATATCAATTTCTTCATAAGCTGCAATTTCAAATCTATAAGTTTTCATTTTCTTTAATCTCCTATAACTTTTTCAATCCTAATTTCTATAATTTTATCTTTCTTTAAATAGACTCTAAATGTACCTGCGAGTTCATCTTCGCACTTAATATATTCATTGTTTAAAATATATTTTTTCCAAAACTCTTCTTCATTTTTTGCAAAAATAATTTTATATGAAGGTTCACAATATTCCTGCGTATTGTCTCCGTCTTGATATATCAAAATTGCTTTAATCATTGTCGCTCCTATGCGTTAAAACATTAACATTTCTTAACATTTTCTAAATCTCACTAATTTCCAAATCAGGATATTTGTACTCAAAAATCTTCTTCTTGAGCCTATAAACATCAGTCTTTAAGCCTTTCACATCTTCCACTACAAACTTCTTTTTCTCAAGGTCATAGTAAGAGAAGTCGGCTATATACTCTATCTTTCTAACACTTTTACCATTTTTGACATACGAATCTTGTAGCAGAAAGTGAGGCTGCAGGCATAGGTCCTCAATAACCCCTGCTTGCTCTAAAAGTCTTAATTCCCTATACCTCCTGCCCTCTTTCCTACTGTCAAAAGTGATTCCATCAACCACAGTCTTAATTGCCCTGTATTTGCTTGGTCTTCTATACATCAACATTAACTCCTAACTTCTCAAATCCCTCTTTCTGCTTTCTCCTAGCAACTTCTTCTAGTTCTTCAGCAGAATAAGAGTCAGTAATACCCTGAAAGTTGTTGAATTTATTGGAATTAGGTCTCTTAAAATCCCTATAATCGCCGTTACAAAGTTTTACAAGAAAAGAGTTATTAGCTTTGTTTAAGTTATGGTTCTCACAAACCCACTTACTCTTAGAAAGCTCATCAATTAGCTTCTCAACATCAATGTTTGAATTGATTTTTGTGAGGAAGTTAGGATGCACAGGAATTTTAAGCAAAGAATTTATCCTGGATATAAGTTTATTATTTATATCACCCTTTATACTTTTCTTTACTTTACTTTCCTTTACTTTACTTTGTGTACTTTTGCTAACAATAACCCCAGTTTCTGCAACAGTAATGGGAGTTTCTGCAACAATAACCCCAGTTTCTGTAACATTAACTAATAAATAATCATTTATTAAGTTTTCTCTCTTTCTTCTTTTTGTTATTTCAAAGAATCTTTTTTGTATTCCTTTAGAAGTTATAATTTTATATTTCTCAAATAATTCACTAGAAAATAGATCTACTTGCAAGCACTTTTTTAAAACTTCTTTAACATACACTTCCTTAGCCCCAACTTCGTCAGCAACTAAAAAGCATACATCTTCATCCCACTTCATGAAATACCCTTCGTCTCCATAGATATTTCCGAGCAGCAGTATAATTATCGCAATACTATTTGGCCCACAAGACTTCATAATTTTTTTAATTTTTAAATCGTTTAAAAAATCAACATCTAAAGGATAATACTCTATCCCTCTACTTAAAGGTCTTGCCATGTTAAAAACTCCTTTCAAGTTGCTAGCCCCGACATAAGTCAGCAGCTAGCACCCAAATTTTGTTTGTTTTTATTAGGATTAACCTTCAAAAGGAGTACCCTTTAAAAAATCTTCCTCTTCTTCAACTTCTTCAACAACTTCTACTTCAGCTTCATCTATAACTTCAGGCTCTTCTTTATTTAAACTAACTAACTTTTCTATATCGTCACAAATGCTTTGATAATCTTCTTCTTTAATGTCGCTAGTGTTTTCATAGCCGTACTTGACCATTATTGCCTTTACAATGCTCTTGTCATTTTCTGCAAGTTCAAAGAGATTTTTTCTTTGATTATTGTTAATAAGTCCTACTTCTCTACTTGGTAGTACTTCTTCATTTACTCCCATTTCTGAACTATCATATAGACCTTGATAATCTTCTGGAAAAGCCTCTCTTAAGGCTTGTACAAGTGCAACTTTTCTTATCATAGTTGCAGGCTTTGATGCCCAAGTAGATTTACCTGTGTTGTACTCATCAAAAGCTACTGTGTGATAAAAATCTGTGCCATCTGTAAATTCAACCTTGCACCAAGCACCCACTAAAGATTCAACTTGTTTTGCATAAAAGGATCCTGCTCTATTTTCAAGATCTCCATTTTGTTTTAAAACAATAATGCCTGCAGTGTATTTTTTAAATTTTTCATTGGCATAGGCCCTCTTAATAAAGAAGTCTTTACCAACAATAATATTTGCATCTTTATCTCCAAATTTAACTAAGTATGCATCTCTTAAAAATGGATTGAGTTTTTGAAACTTACATAATTCCAAAAATAACTTAAACTCTTTTTCAGTAACTCTATTTGCATCTCCACTTACCAAGAAATTTTTAACATCACTTTGACTAAGTTGTATTTCTTGGCCACCTGTTTCGTACTTAACCATTAATTCATTATTCATAATTACTCCCCTTAATATTTAACATTGAAGTTTCTGAATTCAGTAATTGTAATACCTTCAACAACTTCGCCGTTGCCATCAACTACAATATTATCTGCAACTAAATTCAAATCTTTCTTTAGTTTAGTCTTATCAATGGACTTCTTAACTTTTATAAACTCGTCTAAGTGCTTATCTTCTAAGTCTTTTAAAAGGACTTCCTCGTCATAATTCCATTTCTTCTGAACCTTTCCATAAGATGCAGAACCCTTTGCAGTCTTTAACTTAAAGTCCTTATCTTCTTCTAGTCTTTTATCTGTATAGATCCTTAAAAGTCCTTCGAAGTATTGAGTATCATCTGCAGCTTTCTTTTCTTCTGCTTCAATGTATTCCTTATACTTCTTAATCTCTTCTTCAGCATAGGCTTTTCTTTCCTCAAGATTTGCCTTGATGCCCTTAAGCCTTTCAAAGCACCAGTCAGCACCTGAAAGGGAAGTAATTTCAAAGACTTCTCTTTTATCTTCAACTTCTTCAACTTCTTCAATTTCATCAATCAATTTTAAATTTTCCATAGGATCTCCTTTATGCCACTGCAATTTCTTTATTGTCTTCAGTAATTCTCTTAACTTTGATATTGCTTACTTCTTGCGTGCCGTTGATGTTGAAATTATTTAAAATCTTATCAACTGTGTAGCAGTAACCATTTTGTGTAAGCTCATCAACAGTATGAGTTTCAAGTAACATGTCTAAAATCTCTTTATTAGTAAAATCAAGTTCAAATTCTATTTTAAATTTCATAATTTCCCCCTTATTTGTGGTATAATAAAGGCAAATAAAATATATTTATAATTTATTTAGTCCTGTTGTTTAGTCGCTGCAGGACTTTTTTTCGTTTGCCTCTTTCATTCTTTTTCCTCGTCTATTGTTATCTTTATAAATTTAATTCCCTTGTTTTTTCCACTACTTCTTTTTGATATTAGATGACGGACACTGTCATAATCAAAACCACTAATCTTTGAAAGTTCTTTCAATGAATCAGCTACAAAAATAGGTAGTTCATATTTATCAGGAGTAACTCCCATGTAAAGTTTCATGACACTAAAAAACCAAAAAACTTATCAATAAGAGTTGTTCCTGCATACAAGAGATAACAAATTAGTTTTACACTAAATGTAAAAGTCCAATATGCAAGAATAAAAAGAAGTAAAACTCCTAAGAATCTTCTAATTCCAACTGGTATCTTGTACCAACTAACACTTAAAGCTTTCATGTGTATCTCTCCATCCAATCATCTAGCCAAACTTTTCTAAAAATTCTTTGCTTGTTTTTCTCTCCGTCTCCCTTCGTCTTAAATCTAATCCTGCCAGATTCCACTTCCTTATCGAAGGTAGTCCTGCCCATAGTTAAATATTGACAGGCCTCTTCTCTTGTGAAGTTCTCTTTAGGAATAGACATAGTTTCAATCAAAAAATCTAACTTCTTGTTGAGATTACTAATAGTTTCTAGTAAATCTTCATTACTTAAATTTTCTTTTAAACCTTCCATCTGCATCCCCCAATGCTTAATGTAGCTTTCCTAAAATTATTAATTACTTCTTATTGTTAACTTATGGTACAGTTTGTACACTTAGAGTGCAAAAAAATATCATCTATTCCATATCCAAGAGCAGATGCTATTTTTTGTGCTACTTGTAATGACGGATTCCTTTCTCCATTTTCAATGAAACCAATATATTTAGGTGTAACACCTACTAAATTAGCCAATTCTAACTGTGTTAGGTTTTTTTCAAGTCTTTTCTCTTTGACTTTATTCAAATTATCACCTCAAATCATTCTATGTACATAGTGTACAGTACAAAATGAAGAATGTCAATAGATTTTTTAAAAAATTTATTGTATAATGTACTCACAGTACAGAAACAAGAAAGAGAGTAAATTATGGAAGGTAAAATTCTTAAACAATTAAGAGAATTACATAATATGACACAAAAAGAACTAGCAGATAAAGTGCAAGTAACTCCAAAGGCTATCTCTTTTTATGAATTAAACCAGAGAGAGCCATCAAACGAGTTATTAAAATCTTTTTCTCAAATATTCAATGTGTCCATAGATTACTTGTTGGGTAATTCATATACTCCAAGTGATGAAGACTCAAGATCTAAAGCTAAAGAATTAGAAGAAGATTTTCCAGAGGGAATTTCTGTGCTTTATAGAGCAAACAAAAACCTCACACCTGAGCAAAAAGAAATGATGCTTCGCATGATAAAAGCAACTTTCTTCGAAGATGAAGATAAATAAATTTTAATAAGTTTAAAAATATATAAGGGAGAAGATCCCTATATATTTTTTATCTAAAAAAGAACTAAGGTTTGTAATATGAATGATTTAAACTATAACATACGTTATGCAGTAAGCATGGCTCACTGCGTTCACAAAAAAATTACATATGAAGAACAGTTACTACCTATAAATGTGGAAGATATTATCAAATATAGACCAGATATTAAGATAAAGAAAGAAGACCTGCAAGGCTTAGATGGTTATAGCATCTATAACTATAAAACTAAAAGGTATCTTATAGCACTTGATGATGTTAACTTTGATTTAAGTAGGCAAAGATTTACACTTGCCCACGAACTTGGCCATATATTTCTACAACATCACACAAAATATAGGCATTTAAGTGACTATGTAAAAGAAAAGTCAGCAGATGCCTTTGCAGGCGAACTATTAATGCCTAGAGAAATGATGTATAAGACGGCAAAGTTCCCCCCTAATTATGTCTTGGACTTATATGGCGTTAGCTACAGTGCCTACGAAAAAAGGAAGTTGTTTTTAGATGAGATGGAGGGCTTTAGCAGGAATACAGAAGCTGAAGTTTGCATATCAATTAAAGATATTATTCAATATACAAAGCACGCATTAATTTTAGATCAATTTAATTTAAAAAAAGCTTAATTTTTAAGAGGTGTTAACTGTGAAAAAATTTAAATTTATGAAATTCTTATTTTTTATTATTGGTATCATATTCGCATTAATGTTTTTAATTATGCTCCCTTACAATGAAGAGACCGCTGAATATGTAATCACTACAATTATTTTTTTAATACCTTCCTTTTTATTCTTTTGGTTTGGTCTATGGGCATCAAAAAAAGAAAAAACATACAAGCCAAATATTGAAACTACCAATATTAAACATTTTGAAAAAAGCACAACAAAATCTTCAGATAATCACACAAATTTAAATAGTAGTTCAAATCCATTTTTTTCAATAGAAACAACCTGGTCTCCTAATGCTGCAAGTGGTCCGCCTTCAGATCCCGAAGATTTGAAATTATTAAATGCGTTATCTAAAACTCAATTACTCCACTGGTGCGATGGAAAAAGCTATCCAGTAGACTACCCATCATACTTTTCTTATGACTATTTCATTAATAATGCAGATTCCATTCATAAGAACTGGATTGATGCAGGAATACTAGGCCCACCTAATTTAGAAGATCTACTTAAAAATAAAAAAGTGACCGAATTAAAAGATATTTTAAGAGATAAAAATTTGAAATTATCTGGAAATAAACCTGATTTAATAAAAAGGATTTTAGATAGCAAAGAATATTCTTTAAATGACTTCATAGAAGATGGCAACATTTATACTTTGACAGATTCTGGAGAGACCATTATTAAAGACAATAAGCCTTGGCTCTATTATCACACCATAAAAAACAAATCTATAATTCCTTTAAAATTATACAAAGAACAATGGAAGAACTTGCAAGAATCTTGGGGATTTGTACCAGATGGAAGAGATATAAGTTGGAGATGTTTGCAGCTATTAAAGATGCAAGTTAAAAGCTATGGTGAATTAAGCTTAGTTTTATCTGCTATGATTGATAACCTAGTAGATTCAAAAAGAGAAGAATTGATCCCTGACTTTGCCTTACAAGTAATTAGTATTGACTTATCTGGACCAAGCCCATTTCTCGCACCATACTTAATTGAACAAGTTGAGCAAATTCCTAAAGATCAATTACAGGAGCGTTTTTATAAAGCCTATGATTTTGTAAAAGTTTATGAAAAATTTAATATAAAAGGAAAATTGCTTGATAAAAATAAAATTTATGAATATATATTGTTAGGCTTAAAGGACATTGATAAATGCAATAGAAAATTAGAGAAGATTACAAACCTAGAGTTTAACAATTAATTATCTTTTTGATAAATAAAAAAAATCCTTGACCCGCAACCAAACGAAATCAAGGAAAATGTCATATAGAGAGACTTTCTGTCTCTTTTTATATAATACCATAATTTTATGGTAACTGCATCCCCCAAGATGCAAATGTAGCTTTCCTGCTAAATTTTTAGGAGGAAATATGTCATATAAAATTTTAAAAAACGGCAAAATCAAAGTCATGGGAGACTATAACTTTAATGGTAAAAGATATAGGCCCAGTAGGACAATTGAAACAGATTTAAATGGAATCCAATTAAAGGCATTAGTTGCAACTATAGAAGCCGAATTGTATGAAGAAACAAAGCTAAAGGCATCTGATCCAAATAAAATCTCTGAGCTTGATATTATTGAAGCAAGAGAATGGTATATAGATACCAACGACCTTGAACAAAATACAATAGACTGGTATAGAGATTACATTGGAAAAAGAGTAGCAAACTTTTTTAAGAATAAAAAAGTAGTAGCCTTTACTGAAACAGATGCAAGAAACTTCTTTGAATTTCTTGATACTGAGAAAGGGATTAACACCAATAAACCCTTGAGCCAAAAGACAAAGAAGCATTATTTGACAGCACTTCATGCACTATTTGAAGAATTAGTTACAAAAAATGTAATAAAGGAAAATCCATTTAAACCCATCAAGATTAAAGTATCTCGTCGTTTAACAAAAAACAGATACTATAACATATCCGAAGTACAAAAACACTTAGAAATACTTTTTGAGCATGCTCCTGTAAGGTATTTCCTATTCTATGTCTTAACTGTAATGTGTGGCTTAAGACCTGCAGAAGCAAGAGGCTTGAAATGGAATAAAATCAACTGGATCGAAAGAAAAATATTAATTGATGAATCCTTAGCAGCAACAGATGCAGGCTATATAACAAAAGGCACTAAGAATGAAGAACCTAGAGAAATAGACTTAATTGATTTAGCAATAAGTTTGCTACAGATCCATTATAAAAATGAACAAGAAAAATCAAAAGAGTTAAAGTTGAAAACTGAAATATTTAATAATTATGTATTCACAAACTCTAGGGGAGAACATATAGGAGAATCCACATTTAGAAATTGGTGGAAAAACTTTTGTGAAAAAAACTATTTGAGGTATGTACCACCTTATGGATTAAGGCATACAACAGCAACAATGCTTGCTTATAACAACATACCCTTGGCAAACATAGCACAACAAATGGGGCACTTAGACACTTCAACGACCCTAGTGTATATCCATGCAGTAGAAGAAGGGAAGAAAGATATCTTTAATGTTTTAAATGGAACTGTGAAGATGGATTTATTAAAAGTTGAGTAAATACAAAAAGTGGGGACTTAATCGCAGAATAAAAAAAGTCATCATCTGAAAAGGCTATAAATAGACATTCATTAAAAAAAGTAGGTGGGGACTTTAGGTGGGAAATTACCGTCAAATATGGTTAAATATGGTTAATTGTCAACGCAAATAAAAAAACCATTCACTAATGAATGGCTATTTTTACACAGTATGGTTAACTGTGGTTAAGTATGAATGGTGGAGGCGGTGGGAGTCGAACCCACGTCCGAAGACTTCTTACAGAAAGATTCTCCGAGTGCAGACTCCTCTTAAATTTCCCCTGCATTACTAGAGTGTCAAACTCATACAGAGTATCGCCATTAACCCCCTCTGCTATGGCGCCTTACAGAGTTCGTTTGCCCGCTAATTTGAAACCCGGTTACAGTTCGCGGTGTCTGGCCGGATTGCTACCTAATTAGGCAGCTAGTGCGAAATTATTTTCGTCGTTTATTTTTTATAGACCATTTTTACGTTGTGTGATCCATCAACGACTCGCTACTTAAAGCTCAAAATCCCCGTCGAAACCATTTTCGCCCCCATATTTAGTTAGACTAAGATTATACTAAAACTTCCCTGTTTTGTCAATTTTAGTGCATCTCAGTCCTTTTTATTCTCCTTCTATTTTTCTTTGCAAACTTAAATCTTAAAATTTTCTTCCAAATAAAATATCCAATTACAGAACCAAGAAGGTTTAAAATTAAATCATCAATATCAACAGATCTTCCTATAAAAAATTGAATAAATTCAACAAAAAAAGAAGTAGCAAAAGTAATGCCAAGGATCTTTAAAATATTTCTCGTCTTTGGAAAAATTTCTGCAAGTAAAATTCCAAAGGGCACAAAAATTATTATATTTCCAAAAATATTTATCATTGTATGAAGAAATCCTGAATATTTTACGTAATTTCTTATAGTTCTAAAGGGAACTAAATTTACACCCCAGGCTCCAGATGAAATTCTATCTTTAAAATTTCCTACGAAGTCAAAATTTTCATTAGTTAAATTTATTCCAGAGTTGGCTATATAGGAATTTGGCGTAAATAACATTATAACTAAAAAGGCAAGGTAGCCTGCAAAAAGACTTAGTAGAAATTCTCTAAATCCACTAGAATTTATTTTTCTGTGGGAGAAAAACTTTACTCTCAGCATGGAAAAAACTAGGAAAGTAATAACAAAGGCAGGTATTGTCCTTACTGCAAAAAATAAAAATAATCTCATATATTTTTTAGTTCTATTAAATTTCTTATGGAATATTTATTTTCATCTGCAACTATTTGCCACTTGTCCTTAGAATTTTCATCATACATACCAACTGTTTCAAGACCTGCACTTCTTGCAGTTCTAAGTGCTAAATAGGAATCGTCAATTAAATATATATCTTCTGTTTTTTCGCCTATTGAGTCAGCTATAGTTGTGAAAAATTTTTCTTCTCCCTTAATGTGACCAACTGAATCTGCTGTGTAAAGTCCTTCAATATATTTATCAATGCCATATTTATTAATTACAATTTCTGCAAATTGTTTTGCAGTTGATGTTCCAATGACAATTTTTTTGTCCCTATCTTTAAAATATTTTAAAATTTCAAGGGCATTATCCTTTAACTCTACTTTATTTGAGTAAAAATCTATAACTGTTTTGCTAAATCCTTCATATAATTCATCAAAACTTTCTTCTAATTTGTAATATTCTTTTAAATATTTAAGAGAAGTTATAAGGCTCATTGTAGTCATTTTGTGCTGCACTTCGTCTTCTATGTCTATTCCCTTAGTCTTCATGAAGTCCCGAGAAACTCTTCTCCAATAGCCCATAGAATCTACTAGTGTTCCATCTAAATCAAATATAATAGCTTTCATGTTACCTCCTTTTTTAATAATACTTATATTTTAGTTGTAATCTTTTTATAAATCAACTATAATAGTTTTCTAAGTGCTTTTTAAAAATTTTTAAAAAAAGCTTTGACAAAAATTTATTTCATGTTATAATAATATCTGTTCGAAAATTAAATATAAAGAATATAAAATTCTTGTAAAATTTTCATTGTCGGGGTGTAGCGCAGTTTGGTAGCGCACGTGGTTTGGGACCATGGGGCCGGGGGTTCGAATCCTCTCACCCCGACCATTTCTTTATTGTGAAGGTGAAAGCCTTCTTTTTTTTGTCTCTAAATTATTTCCAGCTATTTTTTGTAAATAAATTTTTCTAGGACTTTTATAGCCTCAAATATTTCTTTCATTATCATTCTTTGAATTTTTAATATTTTTTCACAATTTTTTAAATTTTTTACTTTTCTATAAGTTTTTGTAGGATTTATTATTTAAAAATTTACAAATAATATTATTAATTACTTAATATTTCATTTATTAAAGTTTTTAGTAAAAGTGTCTGTACATATTTTTTTGCAAACGGTTTAATCCTTGAAATTCTTAGGTTTTTTGCCTTGTATTTATTATTTTCTTGTTCTATAATTGAGTTAAGAATAATAAAAGTAAAGGAGGATTAATATGTTACTATTTATTATTGGACTTATAATATTGCTTGCTGGCGGATTTTTCTACTCTAAATATGTAGAAAATCAATTAGCACCTGATGACAGAGAAACTCCAGCTGTTAGAAAAGCTGATGGAGTTGACTATGTAGTAATGAGCGAAAAGAAAAACTGGCTCATCAATTTACTTAACATTGCAGGTATGGGACCTATTATTGGACCTATCCAAGGTATTCTTTTTGGACCTATTGCTTTTCTAGCAATTCCACTTGGTTGCGTATTTGCAGGATCTGTTCATGATTACATGACTGGATTTATTTCAATGAGAAATGGTGGATCACAAGTTCCTAAACTCGTTGGAAAATACATTGGCGATGGAATCAGAAAATTCTACAATATTGTTATTGCAATTTTACTTCTTTTAACTGGTGTAGTTTTTGTCTACACTCCTGGAGACCTTATTGCAAATGATATTCTTAAAGTCGGCGCCGATTCAAATGTTATTTGGATTATTTATGCAGTAATTTTTGCTTACTACATAGCTTCAACTGTACTTCCTATCGATAAATTAATCGGTAGAATTTATCCAATCTTTGGTGGTTTCCTAATTATCTCTGCTATTGGAGTATTTATTGGAATCTTTATTAAAGGCTCTGGTGACTTAGCATTTAAAAATGCTGGACTTCTTGCAGAACACCCACTTGGACAAAAATTTATTCCATCATTCTTTATTACAGTTGCTTGTGGTATCTTATCAGGTTTCCACGGTTCTCAAGTAACACTTATTTCTAGAACTGTTAAATCTGAATCAGAAGCTAAGACAACTTTCTACTCAACTATGATCGCTGAAGGTTTCATAGCCATGGTTTGGGCAGCAGGCGCAATGGTTCTATTCTCTTCTGGAAAAGCTGCACTTGACACTCCCGGAACAATTATGGTTGGCCAAGTTTCTAAATACTTCATGGGTAATGTTGGTGGACTTCTTGCAGTTCTTGGTGTTATTGCACTTCCTATAACTTCTGGTGATACTGCTTTTAGATCTCTTAGACTTATCATTGCTGAAGAACTAAACATTGACCAAAAAGCTCCTTCAAAGAGAGCTGGCCTTTCTGCAGTATTATTTATTCCAGCTTTTGCAATTCTATACTTTGCAAAAACTAATCCTAATGGATTTAACCTACTTTGGAGATACTTTGGTTTCACTAACCAATTCGTAGCAACTTTTGCTCTAGCTGTTGCAACTATTTATTTAATTGATACAGGCAAAAATTATATTATTACTCTACTTCCAGGAATCTTCTATGTATTTATAGTATTCTCATTTATTATTAACATTAAAGGTCTTGGACTTGGAATGCCATTCTCAATTGCCTACCCTGCAGCAGGTGTTATAGCAGTTTTATATGCTTACTTCGTAATAAAACTTGGTAAGAAGAATAAAGAAAGAATACAATCTATTAATTTAGATTAATTATTTTAAAATAAGAGGTGGCTATGTGCCACCTTTTTTATTTAGGAGGTTTTATGAATTTTATAATAAGTGATAAAGCTTTAGATTTTCTCAAAAAGAAAAATATAAACAAAATTTTTGTGAATCCTGATGTTGATGTAAAAGCTTCTTGTTGCGGCGTGGGAAACTTTGACTTTGACATAAGCATAAGAGAAGACGAGGACACAAGTAGGTATAAAAAAGTTGATTTCTCTGGCATATCAATTTTTTATAATCCAACTATTGAACTTTACCTTAAAGGCAGAGAAGACATGGAAATTATTATTTCTGCCATTGGCCTTGGAAATTTTAAAAAATTATATGTTGAGAACGAAATAAATTCAATTGAAAAATGAAACGATGCGTGAATTAGATGAAAAATACAAAAATTGAAGACTTTATAAAAAAATATGAACTAGAGGAAAAATATAAAGAAAGAATTCCAAATCCTCACTTCTTTTATTCTGGCGACGAAATTTTAAGGGAGGCAGTTTCAGCAGTCTTGGCTGGCAAAAATATTCTTCTTGTTGGTGATAAATCAACAGGTAAAAATGTTTTAGCAGAAAATCTCGCCTACTTTTTTAAAAGACCTCTTTGGAATTTGTCCTTTCACATAAATATTGATAGCTCCGTTTTAATTGGCGATGACACCTTAAAAAATGGAAATGTCCTCTTTCGTGAAGGACCTATTACAAAGGCTGCAAATTGTGGAGGCTTTGTTGTCTTAGATGAAATTAATATGGCAAAAAATGAAGCCATGGCTGTCTTACACTCCATCTTAGACTACAGAAGAATTATTGACATACCTGGTTATGACCTTATAAAACTTCATCCCGCAACGAGATTTATTGCCACAATGAATTATGGCTACGAGGGCACAAGAGAGTTAAACGAAGCACTTCTTTCTCGTTTTGTAATTATAAAAATGCCCCTAATTTCTCGTGATAGACTTGTTGAACTTATTAAAAAAGAATATCCAAATATGAAGGATGAGTATGTTGGAAACATTGCCTTTTTCTTTTACGATTTAAAACTAAAGGCAGAGGCAGGGGAAATTTCACGCCATGCTCCAGATCTTAGAGGAATTTTTGACGCAATTGATCTTGTTAGAGAAGATCTTAGTTTAAATTCTGCCCTCCAGCTTACTATTGCAAATAAACTTTTCGATCCCTATGAAGAAGAAATTTTAAGGGATTTAATTAAGACGAGGTTTGAAGAAAATTTATATTTTAAAGATATTTTCCAAGAGTGATTTTTACTATGAAAAATAAAAATTCAAGAAAAGAAGAAAATCGAATAAAAAATATAATTTGGGATGGCTCCATGGACTATGATAGTGACCCTTTCATCACTGGCGAAGATATATCTGGCAATCCAGATTTTTATCTAAATTTAATAATTGGCCTTTCAGCAAAATATTTCGGCAGCGAAAATCTGGAAAAACTTTTTGAAATTTGGCAGTACAATCTCCACAGAGATAAATTTGATTTATTTGCAATTTTTCTTTTAGAAGATTTAGTCTATGAAAAAGAAGTAAAATCAAGAGAAGTCTTGACCTCTCTTAGAAAAATTTATGCAAAAAAATTTTTAGAAGATAAATACGACTTGCAGAGAAAAAATTTGGCTCTAAATGAAAATTTATTTTTTGAAATGCAGCTTAAAAAAGTCCATGATATTTTAGGTATGCCCTATAAGTTAAGCGACAAGAGAGAAAAAATTTTTGAGTCTTTAAAGCTTAAAAATGATACCGATGAAAAAAATTTGGAAGAGAGAATCCTAAATATTTTTCGTGAAAGCTTAAATTATAAGGAAAATGAAGCTTTAAAATTCTCTCCCCTAAAAAATTTCACCCTCTTTGATTCTATGAGCTTTGTTAAACTTGAAAGATCTAATAATCCAACTCTTTTTGGAGATTTTCAAGGCAAAAAAACTTCTGGCATCACTGGATTTTTCTATTCCCTTGCCCTAAAAAGAAGAAGGGAAAAAGAAAAATACATTGAAGATACTTTTGGCAAGTCAATTTATTCTGATGATGAAATGAAAATAATTGAAGAGAAATATTTATATGGCTCCCACAAAAAATCAAAGCTTCATTTTACAAGAGGTCAGAGCCACAAAAATCTCCATGAAGAAAATTTTGACGATGAGGCTGTAAATAGACATCTCTTAAAATTTAAAGAAAACCGAAACTTTTACAACAATGAAATTAAAAGTCTATCTAAAAAAATTAGGCTGGCACTTTCTTCTCATTCTGGCATGGAAGAAGTTGTAACAAATAGTGGAAAATTAATTTCACGTCTTGCCTACAAGTCCATGATTTCTGACAAGGTTAATATTTTTTCTAAGAAAATTTTAAATTTACATTCTTATTTAAAGGTGGATTTAATTTTAGACGCTTCTGCTTCCTTAATGGATTTAGAAAGCGACATAGCTATTGAGGCATATATTGTGTCTAAGTCCCTGGAAAATAACGAAATATTAAATCGTGTTATTTCCTACGAGACTGTAGGCGATTATACAGTTATTACAATTTTAAAGGACTATGATGAAAAATCTGATATTGAGAAAATTTTTAGATATAGGACAAGTGGTTGGAATCGTGACGGGCTTTTTTATAGAGCCTACCAAAATTTACTTGATTCTAAAAATGAAAATCATCTTTTAATTGCCCTAACTGATGCTCATCCTCGTGACATTAGACCCCTTGCTTCAAAAAACTTTTTTGGCTCAAAAAATTATTGCGAAGAAGCATCTCTTGATGACACAAAAAAAGAACTTGATAAGTTAAAGAAATTAGGTCTCCATACTTCTGCAATTTTAAATAGTGACAAAGTTGATAATGCAAAATTTTTATTTGGAAGAAATTATATAAAGATAAATAATGTAAATGAAATTGCAAATGTGGCAGGTCGCTTTATTCAAAGAGAAATTGCAAATATTGAAAAGAAATAAAAAACTGCAGCTGTCTAGTTAGCCGCAGTTTTTTATTGGATTTGAAATATAATTAGGATTTTCAAATATTAGGATTTATTATTTTTTTGTTATTTTACCAAATCAAAGGCACTTTGTGGTACATACACGGCTCTTGTGCTGTAAATTGTAAGTCCGTCTAGTTCAACTTTTTCGCCATTTTTAATTGCGTAATTCTTTGATACTGGGAAAATAATTTTGTCATCGCCCTTTGTTACCATGACTTCATAATCATTTTCGCCCTTCTTTTTAAATTCAACTTTAGCTCCCTTGTCTTCGAAGCCCTTTCTAATTGGTTGATAAAGTTCTTCTGTTAATTTATCTAGGTCTATGTCAAGAATATCTTCCATGTATCTTCCAATTTCATAATTGTGAACTGTTCCAATTAGTCTTTCTGCTTTTTCTGCTGTTGAGTAAGAATAAAGACCTATATCTCCACCAACATGTCCGCCAGTTGTCCATGCAATGTGACTTCTTGCTGAAATAATTCTTCCCATTGCTGAAACTATATCTTTTTCACTTTTTATTAAGTTCATTTCTTCTTCAGTTAAATCTTTAATGCCAAAATCTTTTGCCATTACATCTTTTACATTTGATTTATCTTCTTTAACTTCTTCTGCTGCTTTAGTTACAGAAATTTTTGCTGATGAAATTAACTTTGTAAATTCGTCAAGAGCTGCTTTATCATAGCCATGAGAAATATTTCTATGTCCAAAAGTTATACCGCCAGTGCCATGGTCTGCTGCAATTACTATTACAGTGTCCTTATGTGTATCAGCAAAGTCCTTTGCAACTTTTACAGCATCGTCAAAGGCTTTTATTTCGTGAACAAGTGCAACTGGATCATTTGAGTGAGCTGCCCAGTCAACTTCTGAACCTTCTACCATTAGGAAAAATCCTTTGTCATTTTTTGAAAGCACATTTAGTGCCTTGTCAGTCATTTCTGCAAGGGAAGGTTTATTTACTTTATCTCTATCTATTTCATAAGGGAAGGATTTATCTTCAAATAGTCCCCAAATTTTGTCGCCCTTTGAATCTTCCATTGCCTTTTTAGTAGTTACATAATCATAACCCTTGTTTTTAATTTCAGAAATAAGATCTTCTTTGTCTTTTCTAGTTTCCTTACTTAAATAAGTGCTGCCTGCTCCTAGTACAAGATCCATATCTTGATAAACTTGTTGTTCGCCAAGATCTTCATAATTGTTTCTGTCAGGATTGTGAGCAGAAAAATCTGCTGGTGTTGCGTGTTGAATATTTGAAGTTGAAACAATTCCTGTGGATCTTCCACTTCTCTTAGCTCCTTCAAGTACATTTGCTATAGGTTGTTTTGCTCTATCTTTTTCAATTTCAACTGCACCTGGCATACCAGCCTTAGTTGGATAGCATCCTACAAAAGGTGATTCTGTTTTTATTCCTGCTGCCATAGCTGTTCCTGCTGGAGCAGAGTCTGCAATAGGTGTGTTGGAATTATTTGTTCTAACAAGTCCTGTTGCCAAATCATCCATGACAAATTTTTTATCCTTAGTCATCCATCTTGCTGTAGTTAAAGCTTCAACGCTCATGCCATCAGGTATCATCATAATTACATTTTTTGCGCTGCCATAATCTTTCTTTTCAGCAAAGGCAAAACTTGGTGCAAGAGTTGCCACTGCAAGTGTAAATGCCAAAACTTTTTTGAATTTTCTCATTTATTCCTCCTAGATTTTCACTAAATATAATGTAACAAAAAAATGTAAAAGTAATATTTATGGCATGTAAAATTTATTGTAAGGAAAATTTTTTCTATAATTACTAAAAAATCCCACAAAAAAAGGACGCCTAAGCGTCCCTTAAAATTTATTTTATACTTCAATTTTTCCGTAATTTCCATCTTTTCTCTTGTAGACAATAGAAATAGCTTCAGTATCTGCATCTAAAAATACGAAGAAATTGTGATTTAAAAGTTCCATTTGAAGAATTGCTTCTTCTTCATTCATAGGACTTAATTCAAAATTCTTTCTCTTTACGATTTTATTTTCAGGTTCTTCCTTTTCTTTTTCAACAATTTCGTCGAATCTAATAGTTTCGTTGTTTTGGTATCTTCTCTTTAATTTAGTCTTGTGTTTTCTAATTTGTCTAGCAAGTGCATCCACAGCGTTGTCCATTGAAGAGTACATATCGTCTGTAGTTTCTTCTGCTCTAATAATTGTCTTTGGTAAAAATATTGTAACTTCCACAGTTTGTTCTTCTCTTACAGTAGAGAATACAACCCTTGCTTCAGCTTCTTCAGAAAAGTATTTATCCAATTTGGAGAATTTTTTTTCTGCCACATTTTTTAAAGATTCTGTAAGTTCAATGTTTTTTCCAACAAAGTTCAATAACATAAATGTCACTCTCCTTTTCTTTGTTAATTATTTACCCAATTTTTACAAATTATAACAGGGCTTTGGTAAATTATGAAAATGTACTTTTATATTTATTATTGATATAATTGTCTTGCATCTTAATATAAAAAAAGATTGGATGATTATATGGCTATAAAAAATAAAATTGATTACAAATATAGAATTGGTATGCGTGCAATTAAGACAGCCCTTGCAGTTGTAATTGGACTTTATATTTCCTACCTTTTAAATTTAAATTCACCAATATTTGTATCCATTGCTGCAGTTTCTTCTATGAAACCATCAATGTCAGAGTCTTTAAGTGACATGAAAAAAAGGCTCTTTACTTGTATCTTTGGAGTAATACTTGGCTATTTAAGTTCTATAATATCTGTTCCACTTTTTCTGGAGCCACTAATTGCAGGCATTGGGATTTTAATAACAATTTATATACTTTCCGTTGTAAAAATGCGTGACATGACACAACTTTCCTGTATAGTATTTGTTGCAAGTTTTTGTTCCAATTCAGACAAGGCCTTTTATGCTGTAAATAGAATTATTGGTACAATTGTAGGTGTAGTAGTTGGTGTAGTAGTAAATTATTTAATATCTTCTCCTAATATATGGGATGATTTTATTGCAGTTTCAAAAAAATGCTACCACTCTGCAAATAGAGTCTTGAGAGAAATAGTTTACGACAAGAGAGCAAATTTGTCTGATTTTAATGAGTATTTAGCTAATGCAAATACACTTTATAAACTTTTAGAAAAGGAAATAAAAACTCCCTTTCACCACGGCCATTCACTGGATAAAGAGACAAAAATTCTCTCACTACTTGAAAGTATATCTGTAAGACTAGCAGTAATAAATAATATGAATGCAAATTATTTAAGTGAAAAAGTTTCAAATGAAGCCAATAAGCGCTATGAATTAGATGAGCCCTTTTCTAATAATTTAAATGAAGTAGAAGCTGTCTACAATTATCACATCGAATACATTTTTAAATACATGGATGAACTAAAGGAATTAGTTGAAGAAATTTAGGTGAAAAAATGAAATTAAGCACACGAGAAATTTATGACATTGGAAAAAAACTCTTGAAAGAGTCAACTATTGGCTTTGAAAAATTTTTAAATGCAATTGAATTTTCTCCCATCACAGAAAATCCCTATGTCATGGTAAGAGATAATGACGAGCTAGCAGCCTTTATGCTCTTTGACTTAAAGGAGTATGAAGCTAGTGCCCTAAGAGTTTTAAAAAGCATGCTAAAAGAAATTGAAGTTCCTCATGAAAACTTTGACTACATTATAAAAATTTTAAGGGACTCCTATGTCTCCCTATTTAGAATCGAAAAGAGAGAAGATAATTATCTTTTTTACGATGTACTCTTAGATGAATACATTGAAGTTTATAATTACACAAATATAGATATCACAAGAGACGAATTTGGACTTTATAGAGTCTTTCAACATGAAGATAAAAAAGCCTTACTTCAAGTTATCCAAATAATGGACGAAGAATTATTCTTTACTCTTTCTGAAAATATAGGCAATCTCTTCCAACACATAGAAGAAAATTATGGACCTATTAAAATGGATAAAAACTTTTTAAAGAGAGAATTTTTAAATATTATCTCTATTTTAGGTGTGAGCATTGAATCCATAAACAAAAAAAATTTTGGAGACATAGATTTCGATAACAAAGAAGAGATGAGTGAACTTGAAGATCTCTTAAATAAATTTTATGAAGAAGATTTTTTGGTTGTGCAAAACCATGAGCTCTTCAAAAAAATATTCCCAAAGGCTGACCCTGAATTTATAATGGGATTTTTTATTGGCTTATTTTCTAGAATTTACTCAAACTTCCTATTTCTAGAAGAAAAAACCTTTAAGGACTATGATTTAGACTATAAAAAAATATTTAAAGACCTTTGTGAATCTGGAGATTTTTTAAATCGTGAAGACTTGTCAAATTCTCTAGACTTTTTAATTATTTTTTATGGAAAACTATTAACTATGGGTCGCGATGTCAAAAACATTTTAAAGGACTTAAATGATATAAAAGAAAACATCTTTTATTATCTAGACCTCTTGCAAAATAGTGAAAGCGGATTTTATTACGACGACAATATAATAAAAATACTTCTTGAAAATAAAAAATCTGTCTTTGGCAATACTTTTGTAGAAAATTTTGACAACTTCCTCACATTTTTAGACATGAATTATGTAAATCTTTTAAAATCTGGAGATCTTTCCCCATCAATGTTATCTAAATTTGCAAAATCCATTAATCTTAAAGCAATAAGTGATGTTAAAACTTATAAAAATAAACACTTCCCACTAATAGAACTTTATTTAAACTTCACTGTAAAAAAATATTTGACCTTAATTACGCAAAAAGATCAGCCTGAAGAACTTTATCTCACAGACTATGCAGAAAATTATCAAGTTTTCGATGAAGCGACAAAGCTCTCCCTTTGGATAGAAGTCCTTACCAATAAAAATTTTATAAAATCTGCCTTTGGAAAAAATTATGAAAAATATAGGGACTTTGTCATAGGAATTTTTAAAAAACTAAGATATAATAATTCTTTAAAAAATGAAAATTTCAACAGTGAAGAATTAGCCCTTTTAAATATATTAAAGGACCTTGATCTTTTAGATTATAGAGATGATAAAAGTGAAATCAAACTCACAAAATTTGGCGGGGACATATATAATTATTACACTACAGAAAAAACAAATTTAGATAACATTATAAAAGTTGACTTCAAATAAAAAAATTAAAATTTTGAGCTTGCCTTGGCAGGCTCTTTTTTTATGCAAGTTAAATTAAAATTTTTACACAGAAATAAAAATCAAATAAGTAAAAATCAATTTTACAAAAAAATAAGTTGAAACTTTAGTCAAATTTCATTTAATTTGATATTGCTGTGGTATAATAAAGTTTAAGAATAGTATTATAATACAAATTAAAGGAGGATATTATGGAAAAGAAAAAATTCAACTCGACGGACATTGCACTATTTATTTTTTACGCACTTTTTGGCATTTTTATGTTCTTTGTGCCTATAACAATTGCTGGAACAAAGAGTATACCTATTGACCATATAACAAGTCTTGTTAAAAAACTTCCAAATTACAATTTAGTCTTTGGAGTTTTCATGGTTCTTGCTGGTATAGCTTATGCAATTAAAACAAAATCTTGGCAAAAAAGTAAATTACATTCAGTATTCTTTGCAATTAAACTCGTTTCTCTAGTTTTTGTATTTATGTATTTGACAAATAAGGGTCCCACAAGAATTTTTGATGGAGATATGCTTCCACTTATTTGGAACGGAATCATGGTATCTGTTACAACAATTGTGCCAATAGGTTCAGTTTTCTTGGCATTCTTGACAGGCTTTGGACTTATGGAATTTATTGGAGTATTTATGGAACCAGTAATGAGACCAGTATTTAAAACTCCTGGTAGATCAGCAGTAGATGCCGTTGCATCCTTTGTAGGATCTTATTCATTAGCACTTTTAATTACAAATAGAGTTTATTTGGAAGATACTTACACTAAAAAGGAAGCAGCCATAATAGCAACAGGTTTCTCAACAGTTTCTGCAACCTTTATGATTATAGTTGCAAAAACTTTGGACTTATTAGACTATTGGCTAGCCTACTTCTGGATTACACTTTTTGTTACATTTTTAGTAACAGCAATTACAGCAAGAATTTTCCCACTAAATAAAAAAGCTCAAGAATATTATTCTGGAAAAGAATATGTTCCTGAAGAAAAGAAAAAAGTTACTTTCTCTGATGCTCTAGACGCAGGAATGTATGGCTTCAAGCACTCTGGATCTTTAGGCAGCGTAATAAAAGATAACTTTATTGATGGGTTTAAAATGGCACTTAATATTGCTCCATCACTTCTCGGTGTAGGTATGATTGGACTATTGCTTGCAGAATACACACCAATATTTCATATAATCGGCTACATCTTCTATCCATTCACACTAATTACAAGAGTTGAACAACCACTAATGGTTGCACAAGCCCTTGGCATGAGTATTGCAGAAATGCTTTTACCAGCTCCAGTTGTAGCAAATGCAGGACTTGGACTTATTGCAAAAATGTTAGTAGCAGTAGTTTCTGTTTCAGAAATACTATTCTTCTCAGCATCAATTCCTGTAATGATGGGTACAGAAATACCTATAAAATTCTCAGATTATATTATAATTTGGATTGAAAGAGTTATTTTAAGTATAGTAATCACAATGCCAATACTTTATCTATTCTTTAGATAAGTTAAAATAATTTAATAATTTTTAAAAACCAGGTTTATTTCAAGACCTGGTTTTTTTACTACAATTTTACAAGGCCTTGTTACAATAAATTTGGTGATAAAATGAATCTTTCCTTTATTATAAAATCCATAGCTTACATAATCCTTGAATTTTTATATGGCTACAAACTAGAAAAAACAAAATTATGCAAGAGAAAATATTTTTATCTATTTAGTGTCCTTGTAATTATTTTAGAATTTATAAAAATAAAATATTATAAGTCTGACTTCTGGGATAGACAAGCTATTGGATTTTTGCTTGGCTATTATCTTTACTCATTTATAAAAAATCTAACAAAAAAAGACTAGCATAAACTAGCCTTTTTAAAATTATTTTTTATAGGGATTGTAAGACATTACTCCCACAGTCTTTAAAAGTTTTTCAATATCTTTTTTATCAGCCTTAATAAATTTTACCTTCTTTGGCTTAGAGACAATATCCTTAACTTCCTTTAACATTTCCGGAGCCTCGTCTTGATAGTGAAGAGGAAGTCTAAAATAATTAAAAGTACCATCAAAATTTAAATAATAATCAAAATGTTCAAGCTCTGCCATTGATGGTCCAGAGCTTACGCCCATGATTTCTCTTGTATATTTCTCGTCCTTTTCGTAATCATCGAAGCTAGACATGGACTCTCCTCTTTCATTTAAGTCTATGCCAAGTCCATCCTTATTAGGATTTAAAAAAGGATTTTTATTTAAGTCAGCTTCAAAAAATTCTCCAGCCTTGGCAAAGGATAACCAAGCAAGACATCCTTCAACTTCACCATTTTTTCTGCCCTTAAAAACTTTTGAAGGCATATTTCTCATTTTATTTTCATAGATTGCCTTTTCTTCATCAGATTTTCCCGCCATGTCCTTCTTATAAAGGTAGTCAAGACCAAGAGGATCTTCTGACTTTTCTATCTCATCATTTTTTATCTTTTTAGAATCATAATTGTCTCCAATTACAACGACTCTCTTATCATTATCCCACTGAACTTTTTCTCCAAAAGCTTCTGCAATTGCCCTTATTGGCACAAAAGTCCTATTATCTTTTATTACAGCAGGAGCATCAAGCTTTATCTTTAAATTAGAATCACTTGAAACATTTTCCATAAATTTTTCATTTATGACAAGAGAAAACTCATTGCCCTTTTCATCCTTAATATTAACTTTTTTATCATTATTATTCCAAGTAACTTTTTTCCCCAAATTTTCTGAGATTACTCTTAAAGGAACCATAGTCCTATCCTCAGAAATATAAGGTGCCACATCAGACTTTATTATTTCTCCCTTCATCCAAAGCCTAATATCAGAATTCGCAAAAACAAAAGTTGGTATAGCTAGAGCTAGTATGGAAGCTCCCAAAATAATTTTCTTTTTCATAAATCCTCCTAAAAAATAAAATCTTTTTCTATGTAACTCTTTAAAGCAATTATATATGAGTGGAGATAAAAATACAATCATAACCACCGGCTAAGCCGGTGGTTTGTTTTGCCCCTATAAGGGGCTGTTACCGGCCGCATTCCATGCTTCGA